>ERZ779840.1744-NODE-1744-length-20093-cov-6.072013_pt1 | contig 20093 bp, 19 predicted proteins | sample MGYA00511561_ERZ779840 | MGnify/ENA primary metagenome ERZ779840 (study PRJEB29588, sample SAMEA2162036) | human gut metagenome | biome: human gut; feature: human-associated habitat; material: faeces | place: Denmark | collected 2008/2010 ...
GGCGGGAACCACCGTCTTGCGGCAGCACTCGGTCTGCCGGCCGCTGCGTTTTTCATTGTTATGACCGGAGCGCCCGCCTCCGCAGTCCGCGCGGGCGTGATGCAGGCGCTGGTTCTGTGCGCGCCGCTCGTGCGACGGGAAAACGACCCGCCGACGACCATCTGTGCCGCCCTTCTCGTTCTGCTTGTGCAAAACCCATGGTCGCTTCTGAACGTGGGTCTGCAGCTTTCGTTTGCATCAACGACGGGAATCGTTTTCTTTGCGGGCGGACTTTACCGGAGCCTTTCGGAAAATCGGCTGCTTGCACATCTGCTGCGGAAAAAGACGGCGTGCAGCGCGCTCCTGCGCGCCATGCTGACGGCGCTCTGCTGCACGATCTCGTCTATGGTATTCGCGCTTCCCATTACGGCGATCCAGTTTGGAACCGTCTCGCTTGCTGCGCCGGTCGTGAACGTGATGGCGCTGTGGATGCTCTCTATCGTTTTCTGCGGCGGAATGCTTACGGCACTGCTCGCGCTGGCGCTTCCGGCGGCAGCTGTTGTCTGCGCATGGGCGCTCAGCTGGCCGGTGCGGCTGGTGCTGCTGATCGTGCGGGGCGCAGCAAAACTTCCGTTCGCGGCGCTTTATCTTGAAAACGGATATCTGATCGCAGCAGCGGTCTTTCTCTATGGACTTGCGCTGCTGCTTTCGCTGCGCCCGAAAGCCGTCCGGTTCTGGCAGGCTGCTGCCGCAGCTGTGCTCGTCACGGCTTGCTGCATGGGGCTTTCCTGCGCGGATTATGCGCTGCCGGGCAGCAGCTTTTCCATGCTCGACGTCGGACAGGGGCAGTGTCTTGTCAGCCGCAGCGGCGAAAGCGTCAGCGTGATTGACTGTGGTGGGCAGGAGGATGCCAGCGGGGAACAAGCTGCGCGGTTTCTGCTTGCGCGCGGCGTAACACAGATCGACCGGATCATTCTCACGCATTTCGATGCCGACCACTGCAACGGCGTCCGGCAGCTTCTGCGGCGCGTGCGCGTCAGAACGCTCTATGTGCCGGATCTGTCGCCGGAGAGCGGGATTCGCACAAAGATTCTGTTTGCCGCCGCGCAGGCAGGCTGTGAGATTCGGTTCGTCACGGATGATCTGACGCTGCCGGATGGCATGCGCATCTTCGCGCCTACCGGCAGCGCAGATGAGAACAATGCCGGGCTTTGCGTCTTGGCAGCAGGTGAAAAATATGATATTCTAATGACCGGCGATCTGTCCGAGCAGGCGGAATACCGACTGCTGTCCACGCATGACCTGCCGCACGCGGCGGTGCTCATCGCGGGACACCACGGCGCGGCTTCGTCCACGTCTGAGGCGCTTCTGCGCGCAATCAAACCGGAGGCTGTGCTCATCTCTGTGGGTGCGGATAATCGCTTCGGACATCCGGCGGACGAAACGCTCTGCCGTATAAGAAACGCCGGGGCGGCGGTCTTCCGAACCGATCTGTCCGGCACCATCACCATCAGGGGGTAAGCAAATGGCAAAAAAAACGCCTGACGACGGCGCTGCCGAGGCTGTGCGCCGCTTTAAAGCGGATTTGAAGGCCGGGACGCTCGGCAGCTTTTATATCATCTGCGGCGAGGAGGCGTTTCTGCGCGGCCATTATGTGGACCTCGTGACAAAGAAGCTGACCGACGGCCCGGCGGGCGAATTCAATTTCCACCGCTTTTCCGCCGACGACTGCACGCCGCAGGCGCTGGCCGACGCGATCGACGCCATGCCTATGATGGCCGAGCGGACGCTCGTGCGTGTGGATGATGTGGATTTATTCAAGCAGCCGGAGGGCGCGCGCGAGCAATACGCTGCCATCTTGTCCGATATTCCGGATTACTGCTGCGTGCTGTTCGTCTATGATACGGTGGAATTTAAAATCAACGGCACGATGAAAAAGCTGGCTGCCGCCGTGAAGGAGCACGCGCAGATCCTGTCCTTCGGCAAGCAGTCCGAACGCGATCTCTGCTCGTGGATCACGCGCCATTTCCGTGCGCACGGCAAGAGCGTCACAGATGAACTGTGCCAGTATCTCATTTTTCGCACCGACGGGCTTATGACCACGCTCGGCGGTGAGATCGACAAGATTGCCGCCTATCAGGAGGGCGACGCCATCACGCGCGGGGCTATCGACGCGGTGGTCATCCCGGCGCTCAGCGCGCAGACCTTTGATATCAGCGATGCCGTTGTGAACCGGGATTTTGAAAAAGCCCTCTTTAAATTACAGGAACTTTATGCTATGCAGACGGACCCCATTGCTGTGCTGGGTGCCATCGGTGCGCAGCTGCGCAGGCTCTATTACGCGCGTGTCATTCTCTCCGCAGGCGGTGGGCAGAAGGAACTGATGGAACTGACAGGGCTGAAAAGCTACCCCGCAGGTCTGACTATGACGGCAGCCCGCCGCGTGACCGACCGCTTCTGCCAGTGCGCGATCGAACTGGTTTTGGATACGGATGTTGCCATGAAGACGAGCGCAGGCGAGCAAGAGCAGCTTCTGGAACTGCTCCTCGTCCGGCTTGCGCAGGAGGCGCAGCATGGATAAGCAGAAGCTTCGGCAGGCTATCGTCGTCGAGGGAAAATACGATCAGAATACGCTCCGCCAGATCGTTGACACGGCGATTTTTACAACAAACGGCTTCGCCGATATGAAAGACCCGGCGCTTCTGCACCTGCTGCGGCAGGCCGCGCAGACGACCGGCCTCATCATCCTGACCGATTCGGACGGCGCGGGCTTTCTCATCCGCAACACGCTCAAAAGCGCATTGCCGGAGCAGGGCGTGCTGCACGCCTATATTCCGGATCTTCCCGGCAAGGAGCGGCGCAAGGCCGTGCCCGGCAAGGAGGGGCTTCTCGGCGTAGAGGGCATGACGCCCGAAATTCTTCTCAAGGCCCTGCGCAGTGCGGGCGCGGAGTTTGAGGACGGCAGCGCGCCTTCATCCGCGAAAACGCCCATCACCAAGCAGGATCTGTTCGTTCTCGGCCTTTCCGGAGGTCCGGAAAGCACAAAGAAGCGCGCCGCGCTTCTATCCGCACTCAGCCTGCCTGCGCATATGAGCGCAAATGCGCTGCTGCAGGCGCTGAACGTCCTGTTTTCCCACGACGAGTTTTTCTCACAGGCCCACCATATTTTGGACAGATCAGAATAAAAGACCGCCCGCGGGCGGTCTGGCCGTTCAAGATATCTGCATTTTTATAAAGTGAGTACATGTTCCGTAACGCCTCATAAAACGGACTTCCCAGATATACGATGCCCGGCCGCTGCTGCAGCAGCGGCCGGGCTTTTGGCTCAGGCTTTCTTTCCAGCAAGGGACTTGCGGTATTTTTCGCTTTCCCAGTTGGCAATGAACTTCTTCGCGGCTTCGCCCATGGTGGACAGTTCATAACCCGACTTGCGGATATGCTCCATGACGAAGAAGACTGCCGTGAGCGTTTCCGTCAGCGTCAGGGCTTTTTTCGCGTCCATCTGCATGAGCATTTCGCCCGTTTTGCTGCTGGCGACGGCCTGTCCGTCTTCGAGAACCTCTTTATTGAGGAAGAACGTGTCCGTCAGGAAGACCATCTGGTCGGGATACAGCGGCTGGGTCATCAAAAATTCCTGCGAATAGCCGCCGGTTTGGAACTGATCTGCCAGATACGGCACGTCGGCGGCATAAATACCGGCGGCCATTTCACGCACGGCGATCTTGGGGAACGACGTGCCGGTCAAGCCGAACATGCGGGCCAGCCGTTCGTTTGCATCGGTGTGGATGGCAAGCGCGGTATCCGGGTCATCGTCATGGACGATAATGCCGTGGTTCTGCATGAGAATGACGGACGGAACCTTGCCGGTTTCTTTTTCTACGCGGCGCAATTCATCCCGAATGGCGAAGGTCAGGTTTGCGCCGGGATCGGTGTAGGGCACCCAGCCCCAGGTGTAATTGGCTCCCGCGAATGCCTGTGCCGCGATTGGACGGCAGGCTGTGGAACAGGCGGCGAGATTGGCATAGACGCTGTGCGTGTGCACCACGAAGGTCTTGAGGATGGAATGGAAGCCCGCCTCGACAGACGGACGCAGGTCAGCAAGACCGTCAATATGGCGCACGTCGGCCTTTGCGCGGGCGGAGCCCTCTTTTTCAACGTCCGCAAGCGCAGACGGATCGGTTGTCAGATAGAAATTCCGCAGATCAGCCCCGTCCAGCACGGCATAAGCCTTATCCGGACGGATATCGGACAGACAGAAGCCGGAGGCCTTGATCGCCATCAGCCCGCCGGGCAGCTTGACGGAGGTGTTGCCTCCGCCGCCTTGCACATAGTCGGCGCGTGCGCCCGTAGACTGGGAAACGCGGGCGAAATCGGAAAGCAGCTTTGCGTGTTCTTCAAAAAACATTCCCATTCACCCCTTACCGCTTGCTCAGCACGTCGGCCTCGTAGCGCTTGATCTCAGCAAAGTAATCCTGCGGGATGCTCTCGCGGCGCAGATACTCCTCCCAGACCGCGCCGAACGGCATGGTCTTGAGTTCTTCCTGCCGAACCATCAGCTCGGTGAAGTTATTTGTATCCTGAAGTGCCTTCAGCGTCTTCGGCTCCAGCAGGGCGTACAGAAGCGCTTTCTGCACGGAATGCAGGCCCGTGACCCATGCGGAAATGCGGTTGATGGAGGCATCAAAATAGTCCGTTGCGAGGAACACGCGGTCCAGCGCGTCTGCGCGGACGACCTCTTTCATCATTTCGCGCGTTTCGTCGTCAAACAGTACCACATGGTCGCTGTCCCAGCGCATGGGGCGGGTGATGTGCAGCGCCAGCCGGTCGTTGAACAGGAGCATGGAACTGATCTTGTCGGAGACAAGCTCCGTCGGGTGATAGTGACCGTTGTCCATGAGCGGGGTGATATGGCGGGTATTGACATAGTTCGTGCAGAACTCTGCCGAGCCGACGGTGTAGGCTTCCAGACCAATGCCGAAGACCTTGGACTCGATGCACGGGAAAACCTTTGTCTTGTCATACGGGACAGACAGGATCTCATCCATCGACTGCGCGTAGCGGCGGCGGGGGGAGAGGCGGTCTGCCGGGTAATCCTTATAGCCGTCGGGAATCCAGAAGTTGATGACGCAGGGCTTGCCGGTTTCTTCGGCGAAATACTCCGCAATGGCCATGCAGCGCTTGCCGTGCTCGACCCAGAATTTGCGGACCGTCTCATCCGGGGACGAGAGAGTCAGACCGTCCTTGACCATGGAGTGGGAGAAGAACGTCGGGTTAAAGTCGATGCCGAGGCCGCGCTCTTTGGCATAGGCGACCCAGCGGGAAAAATGCTTCGGCTGGATGGCGTCGCGGTCGGCGAACTCGCCACCTTCAAAAATAGCGTAGCTTGCATGCAGATTCAGTTTCTTTTTGCCCGGCGTCAGGCGCAGAACTTCGTCAAAGTCCGCCATCAGCTGCTCGGGCGTGGTAGCCTTGCCGGGATAGTTGCCAGTGGTCTGGATGCCGCCGGAGAGCGCCTCCTTCGCGTCAAAGCCGACGACGTCGTCGCCCTGCCAGCAGTGAACGGAGACGGTTACGTTTTTCAGTGTTTCCAATACGGCCTCGGTATCGACACCGAGCGCGGCGTAGCGTTCTTTTGCAAGTGTATAAGCGTTCATATTCGTTCCTCCTCAGTCAAAAAAGAAAACCTGTTTCATAAGCGGCTGCGCGCCGGTTTCTGGATCCATCTCCATCAGCATGACGTCCTTCATATACTCGTTCCAGCGGTCCACGACCGGACTTTCGGCCTGCACGCGGGCGGCCTCGGCGATGCTGTCGCACTCGTAATAGCCGAACAACTCATTACCGACGTTCCAGATCGTGTAGTTGCGGATGCCGGCCTGATGCAGCACGTCTTTCATCTCCGGCCAGATCTCATTGTGGCGGCGGATATATTCCGGAAGCTTCCCCGGAAGAACCGTCGCTTTCCATGCGTAGCGTTCCATCTGAATCCCTCCTGAAAAAATAGGACTTTCTAGTTTCAATTATAGAAAAACAAGCCCATGTATGGTATCATAGGCTTGCCTTGAAATATCAAAATCTTGCTGTCTTTGGAGGCGCGCGGCATGGAAGTTCTGCACTACAATCTCGATATGACGCCGGAGTCTGAGTGGAAAATTGTCTCGGCGGGCGCATTTGCCCGCGACAATCTGCTGTATTTGCAGGAGGCGGGGCATTTTATTTCTGGTGCAAATTACTATACTGTCCGAAAGGATTTGGATTCCTATCTTGTCAAGCTGACGCTTTCTGGGGCCGGAATATTGGAATATGGCGGCGAAACCTATCGGCTTCCTGCCGGAAGCTTTTTTTGGATTGACTGCCGTGCGCCGCAGCATTATTATACCGCGCCGGACGCGGGACAGTGGGATGTTCTATGGTTTCACTTCTGCGGCGCGACGGCGGGTGCGTATTATCAGGCGTTTTTGCCCCAGACGCAGGGCCGGGCTGCGGCTTCGCTGCCGGTCGATAGTCCGGTGTCTGCGCAGATGAGCGCGCTTCTGGCGCTGGCTGGGGAGGACGGCGGCGGGCTTGGACGTGATCTGGATGCGTCGGCGCTCATGACGGCGATCCTCTGCAGCCTGATCCACGGTGCAGCGCGGCAGCGCCTGCAGCCGGTTCCTGCGGTCTTGCAGAAGATGCGGCAGTATCTGCACGAGCAGTACGCGCAAAAAATTACGCTCGATACGCTCTCAGCGCGCTATAACATCAGCAAATACCATCTCCAACGGAGTTTCCAGCGGTATTTCGGCCAGTCGCCGGGCGAATATCTGACCCGCCTGCGCCTGACCCGCGCCAAGGAACTGCTGCGCGCGACCGACCTGCCGGTGTCCGAGGTCGCCTACCGTGTCGGCATGGAGAACACCAGCTATTTTATCAGCGTCTTCCGCGCCCGCGAGGGCGCTACGCCCCAGCAGTACCGCCGCCGTTGGTCGCCGGTGGCATAAGGGCGGCGAGTTCCTCCGCTGTCAGGGGCCGGTATTCGCCTGGGCGGAGCATTTCGTCCAGCCGGACAGGACCGATCGCAAGGCGCTTTAAGTAGAATACATGACCGCCCACGGCCTTGATCATCAGCTTGACCTGGTGCTTGCGGCCTTCCGTGATCCAGAGTCTTCCGAGCGTGACAGGCCGGGACGGGTTTTTCAGGTATTTTTCGCGGAAGCGCTCCGGCAGATACGGCGCGCTTTCCCCAATGTTCGTATGCGCAAGCAGCTGCGCGCGGGCCGGCAGCGAGAGCGGCTGCCCCGCGAGGAGCAAAACGCCCGTCTCCAGCTGCCGCATGGCATCGTCGTGCAGATGCCCGAATGCGCGGTATTCGTATTCCTTTTCCACATGCTGCTCGGGCCGGAGCAAACGCACGTCCAGCATGCCGTCGTCCGTAAACAGCAGCAGGCCTTCCGTATCCTTGTCCAGCCGCCCGACCGGATGCAGCGTCTCGCGCAGCGCCTCCGGAAAGCAGGACATGACCGTCTCCCGCCGCGCGTCGCGTTTGGCGGTGAGCAGCCCGCGCGGCTTGTGGAGCATATAATACTGCGCCATGAGCATATCCCTCCCGCCCGTTTTTCTCATCATACCGGACGCACGCGGAAAATGCAAGAACACTGTGCGTGAAATGACGGATAAAACATGTAAACTTGCAAAACATCTTGCATGCCGTTTGATTTTTAGCCGAATTTGCAGGATTTGTGAATTTCCTCGGAAACACTTTTCAAAAACGCATTTCTGTGATAAAGTATATCCCAAGAAAATAAGACCCTGAACAGAAGGGAGAACACAGAGTATGAAACTGACCGACCACGGCGTGTTCCTCTGCGGCGGCGTGCCGCAGCAGACGGCCCCTCTTTCTCCGGCCGAAGGCCGGAAGCGGACGATGGCTTACCGTATTTTACAGGCACACAACCAGTCCGGCGACGAGCAGAATCTCCGTATCCGGTTTGACGCTATGCTCTCGCACGATATCACCTACGTCGGCATTATTCAGCAGGCACGGGCCTCCGGCATGAAGGAGTTTCCGATTCCGTATGCGCTTACAAACTGCCACAACAGCCTCTGCGCTGTCGGCGGCACGATCAATGAGGACGACCATGTCTTCGGCCTGTCTGCGGCAAAGAAATACGGCGGCATTTACGTCCCGGCCAACCAGAGCGTCATTCATTCCTATGCGCGCGAGCAGATGGCTGCCTGCGGCGCGATGATCTTAGGCTCCGATTCGCACACGCGCTACGGCGCGCTCGGCACGATGGCCGTCGGCGAGGGCGGGCCGGAACTTGCCAAGCAGCTTTTGAAGCACACCTGGGACGCGGCGCTTCCCGAGGTTGTGTTGGTCTATGTGACGGGGAAGCCGCGGCGCGGCGTCGGCCCGCATGATGCGGCGGTTGCACTGATCAAGGCGACGTTCGCAAACGGCTTTGTCAAAAACCGCGTGCTCGAATTCGCGGGCCCCGGCATTGCAAATCTGCCCATTGACTTCCGCAACGGCATCGACGTCATGACGACTGAAACGACCTGCCTGTCTTCCATCTGGGAGACGGACGAGGAGACAAAGCGGTTTTTTGAAATTCACGGCCGTCCCGAGGCATACCAAAAGCTTTCCCCCGGCGAGGGCGCGTATTATGACCGCATGATCGAGTTGGACCTCGGCCAGATCGAGCCGATGATCGCTCTGCCATTCCATCCGTCGAACGCGTACACGATCCGTGAATTTCTCGCAAACGCGAAGGAACTTCTCGCGGGCGTGGAGGCCGAGGCAAAGAAGCGCTGGCCGAAGGCCAACGTGCATCTTCTGGACAAAATCCACGACGGCGGCGTCTGGGCTGATCAGGGGATTATTGCGGGATGTGCGGGCGGTATGTTTGATAATATCGACGAGGCGGCGCAGATCCTGCGCGGCGGATCGGTCGGCGACAGCTATTTCTCGATGAGCGTTTATCCCACGTCCGTCCCGGTGAGCCTTGCGCTCACGCGCATGGGCGTGACGGAGGTACTTCTCGAGACGGGCACAATCATCAAGCCCAGCTTTTGCGGCCCGTGCTTCGGTGCGGGGGACGTGCCTGCCAATAACGGCCTGTCTCTTCGCCATACGACGCGCAATTTCCCGAACCGCGAAGGCTCAAAGCCCGGCGAGGGGCAGTTCGCGGGCGTGTGCCTGATGGACGCGCGCTCCATTGCGGCAACAGCCAGAAACGGTGGACGCATCACCCCGGCGGATGAGTTGGACTATACCCCGGAACGCCATCCGTACCAGTTTGACAAGACGGTTTATGCCCGCCGTGTTTACAACGGCTTTGGCCATCCGCAGCCGGAAACAAAACTCATCATGGGTCCGAACATCACCGACTGGCCCAGAATGTACGAACTGGGCGAACATCTTCTTCTGGAACTTGCTGCTGTCATTCATGACCCCGTGACCACGACGGATGAACTGATTCCGTCCGGCGAAACGTCGTCCTATCGCTCGAATCCGCTGCGGCTGGCGGAGTTCACGCTTTCGCGCCGTGTGCCGGATTATGTGCCGCGCGCGAAGAAAATTGCCGAGGAAGAATCCAAACGGAGATCCGGCTGTGCATCAGAGACGCTGCGCGCTGCGCTGGCGCGCTTCGGCGATGCGGACACACTTCTGAGCGTTACACAGCTTGGCTCCTGTGTCTTTGCCAACAAGCCCGGCGACGGCTCTGCGCGGGAGCAGGCTGCGTCCTGCCAAAAGGTCCTGGGCGGGCTTGCAAATATCTGCTATGAATTTGCCACCAAGCGCTACCGCAGCAACTGCATCAACTGGGGCATGCTGCCGTTCACGCTGGACGAGGGAACACCGTTTGATTACACGCCGGGCGATTTCGTTTTCGTGCCGGACGTGCGGAAGCGGCTGAAGGAAGGCTGCGAGGACTTCCCTGCGGCAGTCCTGCGGCAGAATGGCGAAAAAACGGAGATTTTGCTGCATGTGAAGGGCCTGACGATGGACGAGCAGGAGATTCTGCTTGACGGCTGTCTGATGAATTACTACGCCAAGCGCGGATAAGGAGCCAATATGGAAAAAATTCAAATGAAAACGCCGCTCGTCGAGATGGACGGCGACGAAATGACGCGGGTGCTCTGGCGCATGATCAAGGATGAACTGATCTGCCCGTTTGTTGATCTCAAGACCGAATATTATGACCTCGGCCTGCTGCATCGCAATGAGACGCGTGATCAGGTCACGGCTGACGCTGCGCTGGCGACCAAAAAATACGGCGTGGCCGTCAAATGCGCGACGATCACGCCGAACGCGCAGCGGATGGTCGAATATCCGCAGCTGACCGAGATGTGGAAAAGCCCGAACGGGACCATCCGTTCGATTCTGGACGGCACGGTCTTCCGCACGCCCATTCTGCTGGACTCCATCAAGCCGGTCGTGCGCACATGGAAAAAGCCCATCACCATTGCCCGCCATGCCTACGGCGATGTGTATAAGTCCGTAAGTTTCGAGACGGACGAGCCCGGCGAATGCACCATGACCTTCAAGGGTGCATCCGGCAAAGAGCAGACCGTTCTTGTCCAGAAAACCGACGGCCCCGCCGTCTTCCAGGGTGAACACAACAAGGAAAGCAGCATCCGCTCGTTTGCGCGGGCCTGCTTCCAATATGCTATTGATACGAAGCAGGATCTTTGGTTCTCCACCAAGGACACCATCGCAAAAGTCTACGACGGCGCGTTCAAGCGCATTTTTGAAGAGGAATATGAAAAGTCCTACAAAGTACAGTTTGAAGCGCTGGGTCTGCGGTATTTCTACACGCTGATCGACGACGCGGTCGCCCGTGTGATCCGGAGCGAGGGCGGCTTCATCTGGGCCTGCAAGAACTATGACGGCGACGTGATGAGCGATATGGTGTCCACGGCCTTCGGCTCGCTTGCCATGATGACCTCCGTCCTCGTTGCACCGGACGGCACGACGGAATACGAGGCTGCGCACGGCACGGTCACGAAGCACTATTACCGCTACCTCAAGGGCGAACAGACCTCGACTAACCCGATGGCGACGATTTTTGCGTGGACGGGCGCGCTGAGAAAGCGCGGACAGCTGGATGGGCTTCCGGCGCTTGCGTCCTTTGCGGACAAGCTTGAGCGGGCCAGCCTTGACACGATCCGCTCCGGCGTCATGACCGGCGACCTCGCCGGACTCGTCGAGGGCGAACGCCCCGTACCGGTCACGAGCGAAGCGTTTTTGAAAGCCATCCGCGCGCGGATGGAGGCATAAGACTGACAAACGAACAAAGCTGCCCCAAAGCCTCCCCTTGCCACGCTCTGCGTGGTAAGGGGAGTCCTATTTGTTTACCGTTTTCGCAACTTTTCTGGCAAAAATAAGGGTGAATCCCTTGGTGACATCGGACTGCCCGGAATCGTCGTGACACCTGAAACTGTCGCTGATTTCATCGCACAGCAGGATAAGGAATACGAGGCGCTCGCTCCTTATAAGCCGTAAGATACATCTGTGACGGCTTTCAAAGAAATCTAGTTTTCAGAGGTCGTTCGCCTGCAAAGTGCAGGTGAACGACCTATAAGGAGGAAGTGCGCGTTGAATACGATTCTGGAACTCAAGGACATCAGCAAATCTTTTGGCCCGGTCAAGGTTCTCGACGGCATTGACATGACGATCGAACCGGGCAAAGTCTATGTGCTAGCCGGTGAAAACGGTGCCGGCAAGAGCACGCTCTGCAACATCATCTCCGGTGCGCTGCAGCCCAGCAGCGGCACCGTCATCTTCGGCGGCAGGGAGCACAGCCATGTGAGCATCGACGAGGCCAAGAACCAGATCGGTGTCCGCATGGTGCATCAGGAACTGCAGGTCATCCCCATGATGACTATGATGAGCGCCAAGACCATGCTGTTCACGCTGATGGACGTTGTCAGCAAAAAACGGCAACATGCTGCTGAACGTCGGCCCCATGGCGGACGGCACGATCCCCGAAATGCAGAAAAAGCCGCTGCTGGAGCTCGGTGCATGGCTCAAGGTCAACGGCGAAGCTGTCTACGGCACCCGCGCCTCTTTACTTCATAAAAGTTTTGCATGCTGACTAAAAATTTGTTAGGCACGCTATATTTTTTTGTATTTTTTGCAGAAAGCGTATTTACAATCTCTTCACAAAATGATAGAATAATTTTAGTTTTTAACTGAGATTCCCTGTTTTTTCAATTCCGTTCAACGTTGGAAGAACAGGCTTTCCGCGAACTCGCCAAAACCGCCGCCGGAAAGCGGCGTTTTGCAAAACAGCGGAGCGAATTCCAAGACAGAAAGGATGACTTGCTTGGCAAACGCAATCGAACTGAGAAACATCACCAAGCGCTTCGGACAGGTCGTGGCAAACAAATCGATCAGTCTGGAGCTGCATAAGGGTGAGATCCTGTCCCTGCTGGGTGAAAACGGCAGCGGCAAGACCACGCTTATGAACATGCTCTCCGGCATCTACTATCCGGACGAAGGCCAGATCTTCGTGGATGGGAAGGAAGTGGAGATCCGCTCCCCGAAGGACGCGTTTGATCTGCACATCGGCATGATCCACCAGCACTTCAAACTCGTCGATGTCTTTACGGCTGCCGAGAATATCATTCTGGGCCTGCCCGGCGACAAGGGCAAGATGGACAAGAACGCCGTTGCAAAGGCCGTGCGCGAGATCGCCGACCGCTACGGCTTCGACATCGACCCGAATCAGAAGATCTATGAGATGTCCGTCTCGCAGAAGCAGACCGTTGAGATCGTCAAGGTGCTCTACCGCGGCGCGGATATCCTGATCCTTGACGAGCCAACCGCTGTTTTGACCCCGCAGGAGACGGAAAAACTCTTTACTGTCATGCGCAACATGAAAAAGGACGGCAAGGCGATCATCATCATTACGCACAAGCTGCACGAGGTGCTCGCCGTTTCCGACCGCGTGGCCGTTCTGCGCAAGGGCGAATACATCGGCGACACCGATACCGCTACCGCCTCGCAGCAGTCGCTGACCGACATGATGGTCGGCCGAGCCGTTTCCCTGAACATTGACCGTCCGCTGAACGAAAATCAGACCGAGCGCTTGAGAGTCGAGCACTTGACCGTCAAGAACAAGGAAGGCGTCAAGATGCTCGACGACGTGACATTCACCGCCATGGGCGGCGAGATTCTCGGTATTGCGGGCATCGCCGGTTCCGGCCAGAAGGAACTGCTTGAGTCCATTTCCGGCCTGCAGAAGCTGGAGGACGGCAGCAAAATTACATACATCGAGCCCGACAGGACCGAATGTCTGCTCAACGGCATGGACCCGCTCGATATCATCCGCAAGGGCCTCCTGCTGTCCTTCGTCCCCGAGGACCGGTTCGGCATGGGCCTTGTCGGCGGCATGAACATCATTCAGAACATCATGCTCCGCACCTATCGGCGAGGCAAAGGCCCGCTGACCGACCGCAAATTCCCGCGTGACCTGTCGCAGAAGATTGTGGACGATCTTGAGGTCGTTACCCCGGATATCGGCTGTACCCCTATCCGCCGTCTTTCCGGCGGCAACGTGCAGAAGGTGCTTGTCGGCCGTGAGATTGCGCAGAACCCGGCGGTTCTTATGACGGCCTACGCCGTGCGCGGTCTGGACATCAACACATCCTACGTCATCTACAATCTGCTGACCGAGCAGAAAATGAAGGGTGTCGCCGTCATTTACGTCGGTGAGGATCTGGACGTTTTGCTGGAACTGTGCGACCGCATTCTCGTTCTGTGCGGCGGCAAGGTTTCCGGCATCGTTGACGGCCGCAAGACCACGAAGGATGCCGTCGGCCTGATGATGACGAAGATCGGAGGTTAAAAGAATATGCACATCTCCAAACGAGACACAATTTCCCGCAGTAAGGCATGGTCGATCCGCGCCATCGCCATTCTGCTGGCTCTGATCGTAGACGGCATCATTATTTATGCCATTGTCAAAATGAACCCCCTGAAGGTTTATGTTTCCCTCGCCTCCGGCGCGTTTGGCACCAGCAAGCGCATGTGGTTCACCATCCGTGACTGCATGATCCTGACCTGTATCGCCATCGGCCTCGCGCCTGCGTTCAAGATGCGCTTCTGGAACGTCGGCGCGGAGGGCCAGATGCTCGTCGGCGGCATTGCAACCGCGTTCTGGATGATCAACTTCGCAGGCAAGATGAACACCGTGATGCTGTTTTTGTGCATGGCCATCAGCGCCATCGTCGCGGGCGGCATCTGGGGCCTGATCCCCGGCTTCTTCAAGGCCAAGTGGAACACGAACGAGACGCTGTTCACGCTGATGATGAACTACATTGCCATTCAGCTGACCTCGTTTGCCGTCTCCAAGTGGGAGAACCCTCCAGGATCGAACTCCATCGGCACCATCAACTCCAAGGGCGATGTCAAGTACGTCGGCTGGATCGGCAACATGTTCTCCGATGGCTATAACAAGGACTTCATGTGGACAGTCATCATCGTGCTCGTCCTCGCGGCGCTTGTGTATCTCTATCTGAAGTACACCAAGCACGGCTATGAGATCGCCGTCGTCGGCGACTCGGAGAATACCGCGCGCTATGCCGGTATCCGCGTCCCGCGCATCTATGTGCGTACCATGGCCCTGTCAGGCGCGCTGTGCGGCTTCGCAGGCTTCCTCGCCGTCTCCGCTGTCAGCCATACGCTCTCGACCTCAACTGCCGGCGGCCGCGGCTTCACCGCGATCATCGTCGCATGGCTGGCCAAGATGAACCCGTTTGTCATGATCCTGATCTCGGCGCTGCTGTCGTTCCTCGACAAGGGCGCGGTGCAGATCGCTTCCGACTTCGGCCTGAACGAATACGTCTCGCAGATCATCTCCGGCGTTATTCTGTTCTTCATCCTCGGCAGCGAGTTCTTCATCAACTATCAGGTCAAGACCGGCTCGAAGCACAAGTAAGGAGGAGTTGAATATGTTAGATTTTTTGCTGAAATTCCCTGACCTTCTGCACTCCGCCATCGTGTTCGGCACGGTTATCATGTTCGGCGCGCTCGGCGAGATCATCACGGAGAAGTCCGGCAACCTCAACCTCGGCGTTCCCGGCATTATGTATTTCGGCGGCATCGCTGGTCTGACGTCCACGTTCATGTATGAAAACGTCTACTGCGTCAACGCAGGAATCGAACCGAACGCGGCGCTGTGCGTCATCATGTGCCTTGTCGCGTCGTTCCTCGCTTCCGCGCTGGGCGGCCTCATCTACAGCTTCCTGACCATTTCGCTGCGCACGAACCAGAACGTTACGGGCCTGACTCTGACGATCCTCGGCTCCGGCGTCGGCAACTTCTTCGGCGGCAGCTTAAATAAACTTGCCGGCGGTGTCGGCCAGGTTTCCGTGGCCGTGACCTCGCAGGCATTCCGTAATTATTCGCTCTCCCTCGTCAACTTCTTTGACGGCTTCACCGGCAGCTTCCGCCTGGGAACGCTCCTGTTCTCCTATGGCTTCCTCACCTATGTGGCGATCATCCTCGCCGTTGCGATCTGGTTCTTCCTGACGAAGACCCGCACAGGTCTGAGCCTGCGCGCCATCGGCGAAAATACCGCCACGGCTGACGCCGCCGGTATCAACGTCACCAAGTATAAGTACCTCGCCACCTGCATCGGCGCGGGCATCTCCGGCCTCGGCGGCACATACTATGTCATGAACTACATCAAGGGCACCTGGGAGAACCAGGGTACGATCGAAGCCCTCGGCTGGCTGGCTGTTGCGCTGGTCATCTTCGCAACGTGGAAATCTCTGCGTGCGATCTGGGGTTCGTATCTGTTCGGCGTTCTTTATTGGGCATATAACTACATCCCCGGCCTGTCCAGAAGCACGCTGGAACTGTTCAAGATGCTCCCGTATGTGGTCACGATCCTCGTTCTGCTTATGGTTTCCATGCGCAAGAAGAAGGAAGACCAGCCGCCTCAGTCCCTTGGCATCCCGTACTTCCGCGAAGAACGGTAACTGTAAACAGCCTCAGATCCGCTTTGGAGTCTGAGGCTGTTTTTGAATTTCGGCTTTTCTATGACCATAGATAGGTACGGCACCATAAAATAATAATAAGAAACGTTTGCAAAATTGACAAGAATGTGATAGAATAGTTTTGGTCAAACAAGGAATGATATGACAACAGGAATTCTTAAAAAAGGAGACGGGATCATGAACAAATATGCAGGCACAAAAACCGAAGCAAATCTGCGCGCAGCATTTGCGGGCGAGTCGCAGGCGAGAAATCAGTACACCTTTTTTGCGTCCGTCGCAAAAAAAGAGGGCTATGAGCAGATGGCAGCGCTGTTCCTGAAGACGGCGGAAAACGAAAAGGAGCATGCGAAGCTTTGGCTCAAGGAATTGTCCGGCATCGGCGACACAAAGGCCAACCTGGCTGCCGCTGCCGCCGGCGAAAATTACGAATGGACCGACATGTATCAGGACTTTGCCAAGACTGCCGAGGAAGAGGGATTCCCGGAACTGGCGCAGCGCTTCCGTCTCGTTGCAGAGATCGAAAAGCACCATGAGGAGCGCTACCGCGCACTGCTGCACAATCTGGAGACTGCGCAGGTCTTTGAAAAGAGCGAGGTCAAGGTCTGGGAATGCCGCAACTGCGGCCACATCGCCGTCGGTGTAAAGGCGCCCGAGGTCTGTCCCGCTTGCAATCACCCACAGAGTTATTTTGAACTTCGCGCAGAGAATTACTAAGAAGAATAGAAGAAGCCGTCCGCAGCTGCGGACGGCTTCTGAACTGTTTTGAACTTGTCAGCTGAGTCTACGAATATATCCGTTTCCGCAAATTAGACTGTAATAGACCTCCTCGCCGACGGTGAACACGTCGGTGCTGCTGAAAGCGCGGACGGTCTGGCTCTTGCCATCGACGTCAACCATCAGGGGAGAGACAGACGTGACCGTTGCCGGATAACTTGTCGTGACGAGGACAACGTCAAATGCGTTGTCGCCGTCGTGGTCAATCACGGTGATCTTGTCGTTCGCAGACAGTGTGTTCAAGATATCCTTGCTCGAAGGCGTGTAATTATAGTAATATGCAGTCTGCTCCGTCAGGCGGAAGCCGCCGCCGGCGCAGATCTCCTTCAGCTGGGACGCGTCGGTAAAGGTATAATAAATCTCGTCAACTGCATAGCAGGGGATACCGAAAACCTTGCCGTCCTTCACATAGATATCGACGTTCCGGCCGAGGAGACTGAGATCTGTGGAAATGTCAAACGCCTTGTGACCGGCAAGCTTGCTCGTCCCGGCGGGGAGCGGATTGCCTGCGCTTGTCAGATCGGCACACTCGTTGCCTGTCAGCGTGGCGGTGTAGCGCGTCAGGCCGAAGCGGATCTCGAGATACGACATGGGATTCATCAGGCTGTCGAGCACATAGCGCTGCTCTCCCTCCAGCGCAGCATCGGCAATCTTGGGGCAGAGCATGGCATTGTAGATGAGAAGGCATGCAGTATCGCGCGTGGCGGCGGAATCGTAGCTGTCAGAGACACCGGCATAAATGCCCTTTGTGAACGCATCCTCGTCAACGTTCTGTGCCCAGTCTGCGCCAACATAGCGCGAGGCGTCCTCCCCGAGAATGACGAGCAGCATCTTTGCAAGTTCGCGGATTGTCACATGGTCTGCCGGACGGAAGCGCCCGTTGCTGCCAACGATGATATCCTGCTCGGCGCAGTAAGCAATATACTCTGCAGCCCACGACGTGGAGACATCGTAGAACGGGGCAGACGCGTTCTGCGCCTGCGGCTCAGCTTCGCGCAAAAGCGCCATCAGCTTGGCGACCTCTTCGCGGCGAATGGGGTTCTGTGGGCCGAAACTGCCGTCTGCATAGCCGGAGATGAGGCCGAGGTCGTAGAGCATCCGCACGGCGTTGTTGTTTTTGATCTCCTGTTGGTCGGTGAAGCCTGCAAAGTCGGCTGCTGCGCACGGCAGCATGAGCGTAAGCGTCAGCACGGCCGCAAGCAGCGCGCAAAGCATTTTTTTCAAGGCGGAGCCCCCTTCCAATAATACTTATATCCAGTATAGGCGGCAGCCGGGAGGATTGCAAGCAACACGGGCTGTTTGTAACAGAACTGTAATGAAAACAGACTGAAAAACCGGATGGGATTGCATTTTTTCCGCGAGGCTGATACAATACAGACCGGAAGGAGGCGGAACGATGGACAAACGCGAACAGATCGCGCGCATGGCGCAGACGAAGGAAGACGAAATGCTGCTGGCCAAGATCTATGAGCGCATGACGAATGCCGCCGCGCGCAATATCCCGGCCGCAACGGGCTTCTTGTCTAAGCGGGAGCAGATGCTCGCTGCCGAACTGCTGCGCGGGCAGGAGATTCGGTTCTACGGCGGACCGCCGCTGGCTGAACGCGAGATCTGCTGCTATCTGCCGGAGTATCTGGACGAAAGCTGGCTGGAGAGCGAGGATGGCCCCATTGCCGCCGCCCGCGCGGTCTATTTTGAGGGTGATACGCTCACGCACCGGGACTTTCTCGGCGCACTGATGGGCTGCGGCGTCAAGCGCGAAACGGTAGGGGATATTTATGTAGCAGAGGGGCGCTGCGACTTTCTCGTTACGCGCGAGGTTTTGCCGTATCTGCTGCAAAATTTTCTGTCCGCCGGCCGCACGAAGCTGCATGTGGAGCAGATCGCGCTCACAGACGTCTCCGTGCCGGAACAGAAGACTAAAATGGTCCGAGATACCGTGCCCTCTCTGCGGCTCGACGGCATTGTCTCCTCCGGCTTTTCCATCAGCCGCGGCAAGGCCGCGGACTATATCAGCGCCGGAAAATGCGAACTTAATTACACGCCATGCGTAAAGGGCGACAAGCAGACGACAGAGGGGGATGTGATCACCGTCCGGGGGCTTGGCAAGATTCGGCTGGATACCATCGGCAGCAATACGAAAAAGGGACGCATCGGCGTTGAGATTACAAGATTTCTGTAAGGAGCATGCTCTATGAAAAAAGAAGATATTGATCGCATCAACGAATTGGCGCACAAGGCCAAGACTGTCGGCCTCACGCCGGAGGAGAATGAAGAGCGCGCTGTGCTGCGCCGGGCGTATATTGACTCCGTCGTGGGCGATCTGCGCCAGCAGCTTGACAATACCTATATTGTTGACAGCAAGGGCAACAAGCGCAAGCTGCGCCAGTAATCAGCGAAACAGGAAATATAAAATCGTGCACTGCGCCAGAAGCAGCAGCGGGACTGTGACCGTAAAGAGCGGTTTTCTCGTCTTGTGGCGGCAGAGATACATGCCCGCCAGCACGCCGAGGCTGCCGAAGCATGCCGCAAACGCCAGCAGCAGCGCCTCCGGGATCCGGCGGCGGTGACGGCGGGCAAGATTTTTATCCAGCAGCATAATTGCAAAGCCGGACGCATTCATTAGAAGCAGGAAAACAAGCATGGGACGTTCCTTTCTATTGGAGGCGATTTGGTGATGAAACGAATTCTGATTGGTTGGATGGCGGCGCTGAGTGCGCTGTTGTGCGCCTGCTCGGCACAGACGGTATGGGAGACGGTGGACGGCGGCTGCGTGCAAACAAGCGGCGGCGCGGCCTATGCGATCTGCATCTCACTGCCGCAGGATGCAGCCGAGGAGGTCTTTGCTGAGCGCGGTGCGCGACAGATCTATACGCAGCCGGGCGGCGGATACGAGATTACAACGGAAATTCTGGATGCTGCACCCGCTGCTGCGATCGTCCGGCGGCTGTCGGGCTTCGACGCGTCTGCGCTGCATGTCTATAAGAGCGGCGGGAAGGAACGGCCTGTCTGGCAGTTCGCGTGGTACGCGGCTTCTGACGAGGGCGGACGCATGTACCGCTGCAAGGTGATCTCTGACGGCGCGTACTGCTATGCGCTGACTGTCAGCGTGCCGGAAGGGGCCGGTACTGCCTATGATAGCATGCTGACCGAGGTGTTCTCAAGCATGGAATTGCAGCCGGTGTGAGCATCAACGAAAAAGTTTTATATTTTGAAAAATTCTTCTTGACATTTGCTGCTTTAGCCGTTATAATACACACGTCGCTGAGAGATGCGGCTTGATGGAACGGAAGGTTAGCTCAGCTGGGAGAGCACCTGCCTTACAAGCAGGGGGTCACAGGTTCGAGCCC
>ERZ779840.1749-NODE-1749-length-20050-cov-2.841610_pt1 | contig 20050 bp, 8 predicted proteins | sample MGYA00511561_ERZ779840 | MGnify/ENA primary metagenome ERZ779840 (study PRJEB29588, sample SAMEA2162036) | human gut metagenome | biome: human gut; feature: human-associated habitat; material: faeces | place: Denmark | collected 2008/2010 ...
CTTTTTTACTTCTGCAAAACTTCCGACAAGTTTTTATTATGCCAACTAGAAAAAAGATAACTAATAATGCTAACCCTATCGCTTGAATTGCACCATTTATATTAACAATAACATTCCAGATATTACCGCCCTTTAAAAGTTTCAGGACTTTGAGAAATTAATTGCCATATTTCATTTAATTTATCGTTCCAAACGCTCAATGTATATTGGAGCATTCCAACAATCCAATTATCTGACATCATTTTCCTCCTTAAAATCAAATTTAGGGCAAGTTTAGATACTTACCCTACAAACTTATTATCCACCTGTAATTATGGCTAAAATTTCCTTTTCAAATGTTATAATTACACCACCTGCTACTGTCAAAAAGCCGTTCGCTCTTTGACTAGCGTCATGGCTTTTTAGTGCTAATCCAACTTGGACAATTCCCCATCCAAGCATTATCATTCCAATTGCTCTTATTATTCCAAACATAAATGTTGATAAATTATTTATAACAGCTAAAGGATCATCTGTTGCAAAAACTTGACTTGCTTGTAATATATTCAAAAGCACAACATATGCCATAATTAGTAATCCTTTTGTCATTATTTTATAAATCACTTTTCCATTTTTATTTTTTAATTCACTTTTTTTATTTTCCATATTTTTTAATCCTTTCCTTTTAATAAAAAAAGCAAGGAAAATTAATTTAATCCTTGCTAATCCATTATTCATTTTCACTTAAATATTCTTCAATATCTTCTTCTTTGAGTCTGTTTATGATATATTGGTTGATGTGCATTTTGTCATCTTCAGTCATAAAACCATACCACAACAAGCACTTTATGCCTGCCTGGGTGGCTTTTATTAATATATCTAAGTAACTTATTCCCGATATTCCTTTTTTGTCGATTTCATAAGGATCAATATGAAGAAAAGAAGATTTGGAAAGCGTGGGTAGCAGTTTTATAACTCCTTCGAGAGAATCTGCATGATATGTTTGAATATGTGTTTCTAACTCTATTTGTCTGGCGTAAAGTTCTATGTTTTCTAAAGCATCCTTTTCAATATCAAAGAAGATATATTGGGATGCTCGTTTTTCTAGTATATTCATAGCTAAAGCCGGAGATCCTAAATAATTTCCTTTTTCCGTTTCTATACTTTCCAGCTTATAATAAATAGAATCTCTAAGAAACTTTTCATTATTGGCTTTTTCCAGAAAATGATAAATACCATATTGTTGTTCCACAGTATGTGACATTTGATAAATGGCAGATGCCGAATTTGTCTCTACGTACATTTGTGGTTTTTCGATTTGAAGAATCTCACAGAGTACCAGATGTTTAAATACATCTGCTTGTTTCCCGAAATGAGTATAAGTGGCCATATTTTTATGATTAATGTTTATGGGAGCAATATTAGGCTATATAAAAGATAAAAGCCTTGACCAAAGTCAAGACTTTTAAGTATACAGTTGTTTTTTTCGTATTCTGCTGAGGGTTTCGGGGGTAATGCCGAGAAACTGGGCTATTTCTTTTAAAGAAAGTTTTTCTTGTAAATCGGGACATCGTTTCATTAATGACTGGTAACGTTGTTCGGGACTATCGCAATAGAAGCCTAATAAGCGTTGGTATATCTCGGCAAACATGGCTTCGGCTATCTGCCTGCCTAGTCGTTGGGTATCCATGTCTGTTTCCCAGAATTGATTAAGCCGGTTTAAGCTAAGAAGATAAACTTCACATTCGGTAGTAGCCTGTATATTGACCGTAGAAGTTGCCTGTTTTATAAAAGAGGGGTAGTCACAGACGAAATCGTTTACGAAGCTGTAACCGACAATCCATTCATTGGCGTCTGCATCTATATGTGATAAGCGGAACATGCCGGACTTGATAAAACCTATCTGATTTGTTTTTTCATTTTGCCGTACCAGATATTCATTCTTCTTGAATTTAGTAAGTACCCCTTCTTCCAGAAATAATTTTTCGAGCCTGGAAATATTGGGGTGACTATCTTTTATGTTAAATTTGTCCATAGCTATTGTATTAGTACATATGGCAAAGGTACAAAGATTACAGAAAAAATCATGTATTAATCGAAAAGTGCTGAAATATGGGAAATTAATGTATTTTTAATTCAATATTAATATTGTTTCGGCTAACTTTTTAATGCTGCTCCGTTTACTTTGCAAACAGGAAAACAAATATGTCTAATACCTAATTAATAGTATTCTTAAATGAAACGAAATGCAATTTTATTAAGCTTGCTGACGGCTTTGTTCTTGCTACCGGGAAAGGCAGTGGGGCAAACCACATCAAGCGATGGTAAATTGGTGTATAATTTCCCGTTTGCACCAAGTGAGGGTCTTGTAAATAGGACAGAAAAGGAGTATAGGAAAGAAGTTTGCCTGAATGGTTACTGGGACTTCCAACCTGTGGCTTTGCCGAGTAGCTACGTGCAAGGTAAAGGAGTTGCACCGGAACTGTCGTTGCCTAAAGAAGGGGCTTGGAGCAAAACCCGTATAAAAATACCTTCTCCCTGGAATATTAATTCCTTTGCCAACCGAGATGTGGAAGGTCCCGATCATCGCAATTACCCGTCTTATCCGAAAGAATGGGAGCAAGTGAAAATGGCATGGATGAAGAAAATGATAACGATTCCTGCTGACTGGGATGGTCAACAGATAAAACTTTATTTTGAGGCTGTATCCGGCTATACTGAAGTTTATATTAATAAGGAGAAGGTGGGAGAAAATTTTGATATTTTCCTTCCGTTCAGTGTGGATATTACGGATAAAGTGAATGCAGGTGAGACAGCTGAAGTATGGGTAGGCGTTCGCAGTCAGTCTTTGTTTGAAAACAATTCTACGATTGGCCGCCGCATTGTTCCTGCCGGTTCTATGTGGGGATATCATATTGCCGGTATCTGGCAGGATGTATATTTGCTGGCATTGCCCAAAGTGCATGTGGAAGATGTATATGTGAAACCGTTGGTTTCTCAAAATATGCTTGAACTGGAAGTAACTGTACAGAATAATACGGAAAAAAAAGCTGATCTGCAACTTCAAGGTAAGATTAATGAATGGGTAAACCTGGCTGGGACAGATGTTAATTCTGCTCCTGTACCTGCATGGAAACTTGGACAGGAAGCTTTGAAAGTGGCCCCTGTTAAAGTTAGTATCCCTGCCAATGCTTCAACAAAAGTTGTGTTGCAGGTTCCGGTATCCGGTGAGTTGAATTACTGGACTCCTGAACAACCGAATCTTTATGCCGTATTGCTTTCATTGCAGGCTAAGAAAGAAACCCTTGATATGAAATATGAGCGTTTCGGATGGCGTGAATGGACATTGCAAGGTACCACACAGTACCTGAATGGTAAACCTTATCAGTTGAGAGGTGATTCCTGGCACTTTATGGGTATTCCGCAAATGACACGCAGATATGCGTGGGCATGGTTTACTGCCATTAAAGGTATGAATGCCAATGCAGTCCGTCCTCATGCACAGATATATCCTCGTTTCTATATGGATGTAGCTGACGAAATGGGTATCTGTGTGTTGAATGAAACAGCTAACTGGGCGAGTGATGGTGGCCCGAAACTGGATTCCGAACTCTTTTGGGAGGCATCTAAAGAACACTTGAGACGTTTTGTACTCAGAGACCGCAATCATGCTTCTGTTTTTGGCTGGAGTATCAGTAATGAGAATAAACCGGTGATTCTACATGTTTACAATCGGCCTGAGCTTATGCCTCAGCAGAAGAAAGCCTGGGAAGACTGGAGGGATATTGTTCGTGCTAATGACCCGACCCGCCCGTGGATTTCTGCCGATGGAGAAGATGATGGAGATGGTATATTGCCGGTTACAGTAGGTCACTATGGCGATATGGGCTCAATGAAACATTGGGTTGAAATTGGTAAGCCTTGGGGAATTGGCGAACATAGTATGGCTTACTACGGTACTCCCGAGCAGGTTGCCAAATATAATGGTGAAAGAGCTTATGAATCGCAGTTGGGACGTATGGAAGGACTAGCTAATGAATGCTATCATCTGCTTGCTAACCAACGTAATATGGGCGCTTCTTATAGTACGGTTTTCAATATGGCATGGTATTCCTTGAAACCACTGCCATTGGGTAAAAAGGATATGACTACGCAACCGGATATAAATAAGGATGGTATCTTCTTCACAGAATATAAAGAAGGTGTTCCGGGGGTACAACCGGAACGTGTAGGCCCCTATTGCACTACATTCAATCCTGGATATGATCCAAGTCTGCCTTTGTATGATCCGTGGCCTATGTATAATGCTATGCGTGCAGCCAATGCACCGGGACATCCTGGTTGGTCTGCTTATGCCAATATCGACAAGAAACAATATGAAGCGCCAGCCGCTACTCCGGCAGAGAAATATAAAGAAGTCATTTTCATTGGAGGAGATGACAGTAAGCTGAGGAATATTCTGGATGCGCAAGGTGTGAAATTTGCGACTAAAGTAACTGCTCCTGCACGGATGCTTTATATTGTGGACGGTACTTATGTTTTGTCTGCTGCTGAAAAGAAGAGTATGTTGACTAATATAGCTAAAGGTGCTGATGTCTGGATTTGGGGATTGACACCTCAGACTGTGAATGTGTACAATGAGATTCTGCCTCTTCCGGTGGCTTTAGATAATCTTAAACGTTCTTCTTTCCTGCCGGTTCAGAAATCATGGATACGTGGTTTGAACAATTCAGATTTCTATTTCTGTGAACTTCAAAGAGCTGATGCCTCGGAATACTCGCTGACAGGCGCTTTAGTGGAAGAAGGAGATGTATTGCTGAATGCATGTAAGACTGATTGGAGAGCTTGGAATAAACGTCCGGAGGAGCTGAAAACGGCCAGTACGGTACGGAGTGAGTACGAATGTACAGCAGCTACTCCTGTATTTGTGAAATATCAGGATGGAGCTTCTTGTTTTTACATCAGCACGCTGAAAGAGTTTACTAATTCAGAAAAGGGATACAATACATTGGGAGTTATTTTGAAGAATGCCGGAATTGACCGTAATGAGATTGAAGTGAAGTCAAATGAAGTTTTCTTTTTGCGTGATAACCAGTTAATGTTCCCGACTGCTGTGAAAGATAAGTTAGTGAAGACGTCGGATGGATGGGCTTTGGATATCTATGTATTTAGTCCACGTCCTTTGGATGACTTGTTGATTGAACCGAATATGCCGAAACTGACTTTGGTTGTGAAAGCAAGAGAATGCCAGCTCGCTATTAATGACAAAGCGTATGCGGCTGTCTCACAAAACAGGCACGAGGCTACTTATAAAGAACTGCCTTTGCTGCAAGGTTGGAATAAGGTAAGCATAAAAATAGGACAAAGAGATAAGAATGAATTCACAGGTAACTTCAGATGTGATAATAGAAATGAATTCCTTTCTTCTTTGAAAGTGATGTATATTAATCCTGAAGCTAAATGATGTATAGGTAATGATTAGAAAGGTATAGTTTTTAATAGGGTCTTTTCGATAAGTTCAGTGTTACAATCCAGTGGCATGTGCGAGATAATCCGCATAGTACACTGGATTGTTTTTTTTATCAAGTTCGTGCTTTCTTCCCTTCTATATTTGTTCTATTTATCGGTTTCGAATTTGATTAGGGGATATGTGCTTTGTGCCAAGGTTGGTTATTCATGGCAACATAGCATAATTTAAACGTTTATTTGATGATTTGTAATGGTATCGGCTACGATTAATTGCTTTTTAATGTCTAATTAATTATTTATTTCACTTTCTATTAATGAGTCGAAGCTACATTTGCAGATAATAATATTGTATTTTAATATCATGAAGAATATTTACATAGCCTTTTGGACTGTCGTATGCCTTTTGATTTCATTATCCGGATATGCGCAATCTGAATGGAAAAATAATTTCTCCGATCAGGGAGAAATACTGAAAACAGTAGGACGGGGTGAATGCAGCATTGCAGACGGGGTGTTCCGTTCAAAAGGTTCTTATGCTTGTTTCGGTAATCCTGAGTGGAAGAACTATACCATGTCCTTTAAAGCGCGCGCTCCCCAAGAAGCGGAACAAGTTCAAATCTGGGCAGGATTTCGTGCCAATAATCGTTTTGATCGTTATGTAGTCGGTATAAAAGGCGGATTGCAAGATGATTTATACCTGATGCGCATGGGATATATGGGTACGGATGAATTTATGGGTGTTCGTCCGTTAGGATTTCATCCGGTACCGGGTCAATGGTATCAGTTAAAAGTAGAAATCTGTGGTAGCCGTATTCGCGTTTTCTTGAATGATGAGAAGGAACCACGGATGGATATCACAGATAAAAACAGCAATTTGGCGCCTTCCGGTCCTGTGACTTTGGGAGGCGGTTGGATTGAAACAGAGTTTGATGACCTTGTTGTTACTCCGTTGGAAGAAAATGCATTGAACAATGTGAAAGTTGCAGAATATCGCAAAGTGGCAACGCAACAAGAAAAAGAAAGCAAGCGCCAGCTTGAAAGAGCAAATTATGCGTCTGTGAAAGTGAATAAACTGGAGGAAGGACGCACGGATATTTCATTGGATGGTAATTGGCTCTTTATGCCCGGATATCAGTTGGACGATAAAGAGAAAGCTGTATCCACGGCTACGGACGATAAGAATTGGCATGTAATGTCTGTGCCTAATTTCTGGAACCCAATCCGTATCTGGTTACATGGAGAAACCATGCCCTCACCTACAGGCCCTCAGCCCAAAGGAGTCTCGGATACCTATTATCAGCAGGAAACCGATCGTTGCGAGGGCTATACATTCGATTATAGAAAGACGAACGCTGCCTGGTATCGTCAGTGGATAGAGCTACCTGCTGGCATTGAAGGTAAAAATGTGACTTTGACTTTTGATGCTGTTTCAAAAGTTGCGGAGATTTATATTAATGGAGAGCTGGCAGGTTCGCATATCGGTATGTATGGCGAAATACAAGTAGATGGAAGCAAGTTACTGAAACCCGGCAAAAATCTGGTAGTAGTGAAAGTGACCCGTAAGGCGGATGGAAGTGCTTCTGAAAACGGTAGTGCAGCTATTGATTTCTTCTATTCTTCTGTTCGCGAAAGTGAAAAAGAAGGCGGAAAGGTAGCTATGAAGAACAACATCCTGAAAGATATAGCACATGGATTTTATGGCGATGAGCCTGCAGGTATCTGGCAGCCGGTAAAACTTACTATCACCAACCCGGTGAAGGTGGAAGATGTCTTTATTAAACCTACTCTGGAGGGAGCTACTTTTGACCTGACGGTAAAGAATCATAGCGGTAAGAAGAATCAGTTTGATCTCTATACTGACATTGTGGACAAAGAGACCGGTTCTGTGCTTTACAGCAGTCTTTCTTTGCAAAAACTGGTGCTGAATGCTGATGAAGAAAAGATGTTCACTTACAGTGTAAATGGACTTAAACCTCGTCTCTGGACACCTCATCATCCCAATCTATACGATTTCCGCTTTAGGCTGGTTACTGCCAAAGGTGTTGAATTAGACTGTCTGGCAGAAACTTCCGGTTTCCGTACTTTTGAGGTGAAGGAAGGGTTGTTCTTCCTGAACGGTAATCGCTACTGGTTGCGTGGTGGTAATCATATTCCGTTTGCCCTTGCTCCGAACGACTTGAATCTGGCTAATACTTTCATGCAGTTGATGAAAGCTGGTAACATAGATGTCACCCGTACTCACACCACTCCGTGGAATAAACTTTGGATGGGAGCTGCTGATAAAAATGGTATTGGCGTTAGCTTTGAAGGTACTTGGCCCTGGCTGATGATTCATTCCACCCCGCTTCCTGATGCAAAACTGATTGAGATGTGGAAGGAAGAATTCCTCACCTTGCTGAAAAAGTATCGTAACCATCCTTCACTGCTTTTCTGGACGGTGAATAATGAAATGAAGTTCTACGATAATGATAATGACCTGGAACGTGCTAAGGAGAAATACCGTGTGATTTCGGATGTGGTAAAAGAAATGCGTCGCATTGATCCTACACGCCCCATTTGCTTCGACTCCAACTATCAGGCAAAGGGCAAAAAGGAAAAGTATGGTGCTGCCTTTATGGATAGCATAGATGATGGAGATATTGATGATATGCATGCGTATTATAACTGGTATGATTTCTCACTCTTCCGGTTCTTCAACGGAGAATTCCAGCAGAGGTTTAAGATGCCCGAACGTCCGCTTATCAGCCAGGAGATGTCAACCGGATACCCGAATAATGAAACCGGACATCCTACCCGCTCTTACCAGCTGATTCATCAGAACCCTCAATCCCTGATAGGCTATGAATGTTATGACTTCTCAGATCCTAAGTCATTCCTTAACGTGCAGGCGTTCATTACCGGAGAATTGGCTGAAGCGCTCCGCCGTTCCAACGATCAGGCATCGGGTATCATGCATTTTGCCCTACTCACCTGGTTCCGTCAGGTTTATGATTATCAGAAGATTGAGCCATATCCAACGTATTACGCTTTGAAGCGTGCTTTGCAACCTGTATTGGTAAGTGCCGAGTTGTGGGGACGTAATCTTTATGGTGGAGATAAGCTGCCGACACGTATTTATGTAGTAAATGACCGCGAGGATGGTACAGCCCTGAAACCTACTTTATTGCGTTGGGAAGTACAGGATGAAACCGGAAAGAAACTGGTTTGGGGCAGTGAGGAACTCCCGGCTGTGAAGCATTATGGACGCTACTATATTGAACCGAATATCCAATTACCGGTTAACTTGCCGGCCGACAAGGTGAAAGCTAAATTGGTATTGAAGTTGACTGAGAATGGCTTACCGGTATCGGAAAATGAATATAACTTGCTGTTGGCCCGTAAAGACTGGAACATCAACCAAGTAGCAGAAGGTAAAAAAGTGCTTCTTCTGGATAAAGAGGGTATGAAAGACAAATTTGATTTCCTTCATATAAACTATCAGGCGGTTTCTACTATAAAAGAAATGATGAACCCGAAACTGAAAGCTAACCTTTGCATTATTTCCGGATTGACCGAGTGTACGAACGAAGAAAAAGAAATGCTTCGCTCTTATCAGTCAAAGGGAGGAAAATTGCTTTTACTGAATAGTAAAGAAGTTGCGAAGACCATTTATCCGGAACATATCACGAGTTGGATTATCCCGACAGAGGGTGATATCGTGAATATGGAACGCAATGATGCACCGGTGTTTGATGGTATTGATGTATTGGAACTGCGTTATTTCAATAATAATAAGAGAGAAATTCCTTTGGCTTGTAATGCTACCCTGAAGGTAAACCGGAATGAAAACCTGATAGAATTGGCAGGGCAGATGAAAATACATGCCTATATCGATGGTGGAAAGCCGGAAGACCGTATTCGTAAAATCGATTCGATGCGGGGGTTAACCTTATTGCAGATAAAGGATGGAAAGGGATTGGCTACAGTTTCTACCATGTGTACGGAAAAAGCTGATACCGACCCGATAGCTGGAAAGCTGTTAGTGAACATGATAAATGAATTATTGAAATAGCAAGCAACGAATAGTTTGATACGATTCTGATTTTACTGATACAATCAAAATACTATGGTCAAGAAAATTCTGATATCCTTTTGTTTGAGTGCTGTAGCCCTGGTGGCTACAGCACAAAATGAACCCTACAGAAACCCGGATTTATCACCTTCCGAACGGGCGTGGGACTTGTTGAAACGTATGACTCTGGAAGAGAAAATCAGCCAGATGAAAAATGGCTCGCCAGCCATTGAGCGCCTTGGAATACCGGCATATGACTGGTGGAATGAAGCACTGCACGGAGTGGCGCGCGCCGGAAAAGCAACTGTTTTTCCTCAGGCGATAGGACTTGCCGCCACTTTTGATAATCAGGCGGTTCATGAAACCTTCAGCATCGTATCGGATGAAGCCCGTGCCAAATACCATGATTTTCAACGTAAGGGTGAGCGGGATGGTTACAAGGGATTGACGTTTTGGACTCCGAATATTAATATATACCGTGATCCGCGTTGGGGACGGGGCATGGAAACTTATGGTGAAGACCCGTATTTGACATCTCTGATGGGATTGGCCGTAGTGAAAGGCTTGCAGGGGGATGGCACCGGAAAATATGACAAGACACATGCTTGCGCCAAGCACTATGCCGTGCACAGTGGCCCGGAATGGAACAGGCATAGTTTTGATGCCAAGAATATTTCCCAGCGCGATTTATGGGAAACCTACCTGCCCGCTTTTAAAACTTTGGTGACGGAAGGGAAGGTAAAAGAGGTGATGTGTGCTTATAACCGCTATGAAGGAGAACCGTGTTGTTCTAACAAGCAATTGTTGATTCGTATCCTGCGCGAGGACTGGGGATATGATGATATTGTGGTTTCAGATTGTGGGGCTATCGGAGATTTCTACTATCCTGATCATCATGAAACCCACCCTACGGCTGCTGCAGCTTCGGCTGACGCTGTTGTTTCAGGGACAGACCTGGAATGTGGCGGTAGTTATTCTTCTTTAAATGAAGCGGTACGGAAAGGACTGATATCAGAAGACAAAATCAATGAATCGGTTTTCCGTTTATTGCGCGCTCGTTTCCAGTTGGGCATGTTTGATGATAATACACTTGTTTCGTGGTCTGAAATACCATATTCGGTTGTAGAGTCAAAGGAACATGTAGCCAAGGCTTTGGAGATGGCACGTAAGAGTATGGTATTGCTGACTAACAAGAATAATATCTTGCCGTTGAGTAAATCTGTTCGTAAAGTTGCCGTGCTGGGTCCTAATGCCAATGACTCCGTGATGCTTTGGGCAAACTATAATGGTTTCCCTACTAAGTCTGTCACCATCCTTGAAGGCATTAGAAGTAAACTTCCCGAAGGAGCTGTATATTATGAGAAAGGCTGTGATTTTGTAAATACACAGACTGTTTTTAGCTACTTCGACTGTTGCTCGTATGATGGGAAGAAAGGCTTTAAGGCAACCTTCTGGAATAATAAGGAATTGGAAGGTGAAGCGGTGGCTGTCGGTCATTTTAGTGAGCCGCTGAACTTTGGTAATGGGGGCAACACCGTATTTATGCCGGGAGTAAATTTGCACGATTTCTCGGCGCGCTTTGAGTCGGTATATACCCCGAAGGAGTCCGGCGAAGTCTCTTTCATTATTTCTGCGGATGATGGTTCCCGGCTGTTCATTGATGGAAAAGAGGTTTATTCTGAGTGGCATAATGGAGCTACAAGAGAGAAAATGTATAATCTGAATGCAGTGAAAGGCAAAGCCTATAAGGTTGTATTAGAGTATTTCCAGGCTGGCGGAGAAGCTTCATTGAAATTTGATATAGGTATTAAGAAAGAAATAAATTATAAGGAAGTGGCCGATAAAGCGGCTGAAGCTGATGTGATTATCTTTGTTGGAGGGCTTTCTTCTTCACTGGAAGGTGAAGAAATGCCGGTGGACCTTCCCGGATTTAGAAAAGGTGACCGCACCAATATCGATCTGCCTCAGGTGCAGGAAGAGATGCTGAAAGCTTTGAAAAAAACAGGTAAACCGGTTGTTTTTGTCTTATGTTCCGGCAGTACGCTGGCATTACCTTGGGAAGCGGAAAACCTGGATGCGATTATTGAAGCATGGTATCCCGGTCAGCAGGGAGGAACAGCCGTTGCAGATGTCCTGTTTGGTGATTATAATCCTGCCGGACGTCTGCCGCTCACCTACTACAAGTCTTTGGATGAACTGCCTCCGTTTGATGATTATGATATAACTAAAGGGCGTACTTATAAATATTTCAAAGGAGATGTCCTTTATCCGTTCGGCTATGGTCTGAGTTACTCTTCTTTTAAATACAGCGATCTGCAAGTAAAAGACGGGGTCGGTGAAGTCACCGTTTCATTCCGGTTAAAAAATACCGGTAAGAGAAATGGCGATGAGGTTGCTCAGGTTTATGTACGGATACCGGAGACCGGAGGGATTGTACCTTTGAAAGAATTGAAAGGATTCTGTCGTGTTCCTTTGAAATCGGGAGAAAGCCGTCGGGTGGAGATTAAGTTGGACAAAGAGCAACTTCGCTATTGGGATGTAGAAAAAGGACAGTTTGTAGTACCGAAAGGGGCATTTGACGTTATGGTTGGTGCTTCTTCCAAAGATATTCGTCTGCAAACAGTCATTGATTTATAGACTTTATTTAAATTTGAACCAGAAAGAAGATTAAGATTACATTCACTGAGGTAATGCCTTCTGATTGCACAGTCTGTGTCACCCTATTGGCACAGTTGTGCCACCGCACTGGCACTGTTATGCCAAGCCTTTGGCACAGTTGTGCCAATAGGGTGGCACAAGCGTGACACAGTATGGGGCAATCTTAAGGCATTACTTCTTAAAATTTAGTATTATGAGAAACAAGTATTTGCGTTTTGCAGATGTATTATTTCTACTTAGCTTTGTGGCAGGAACTACGATGATGGCTTGCTCCGAACAGCCTCATCAACCGACCTTGAAGGCAACTTATAATAAGCCTGCCAAAAACTGGGAAAGTGAAGCTCTGCCTATCGGTAACGGTTATATGGGAGCCATGATTTTTGGTGACGTCTACGTAGATGTCATCCAGACAAACGAACATACCTTGTGGTCGGGAGGCCCCGGTGAAGATCCGTCTTACAATGGAGGACATCTGAGAACTCCGGAAGTGAACAAGGATTATCTTCACAAAGCACGGGTGATGTTGCAACAGAAGATGAACGACTTTACGGCAAACCGTTCTGCATATATAGATGAAAATGGAAAGCTGATTACTCATAACTACGATGGAGACGGTGACGGCACAGAATTGCGGAATCTGATTGATAATCTGGCTGGAACGAAGGAGCATTTCGGTTCTTTCCAGACATTGAGCAATATCATTGTAGAGGCTGTCAATCCGGGTATCCCTGTCTTGATAAAAGAAGCAGTGCAGACCAATTATGACAATACAAAGAATCAAAGTCAGTCGATAGGCAGCCTTTTCGATCAGAGCACTACCAGCAAATGGTTTGCCGATAACGATCGGTTCTTTGGTGCGGGAAGCCTGCCATGCGTTATCAAGTGGGCATATACCCATGCTCCCAAGGCTGTTTCCTATAGCCTGACCTCGGCCAATGATATGCCGGGCAGAGATCCGAAATCATGGAAGCTCTATGGTTCGGCAGACGGAAAATCATACGACTTGCTGGATCAGCAGTCCGACACTTTTTGGGGGGATGATAAGGACGGAAAGGGGAGTCGCAATAAGACCCTGTCTTTTCCTTTGAAGGCGGACAAGTACACCTTCTTCAAACTCGAAATCACAGAATTAATCGATAACAAACAGAAACCGCAATTGGCGGAACTCTCGATAGATGCCTCTACCGAACTGCCTTATTCCGACTATACCCGTACGCTTGATATAGATAATGCGATTCATACGGTGATGTATAAGGAGAATGGAATCACCTTTAAGCGCGAATACTTTATGAGTTATCCGGATAATGTAATGGTGATGCGTCTCACCTCAGATTCGAAGAAGGGAAAACTTTCACGCATCATTTCTCTTGAATCGCTGCATACCGATAAAACCATTACGGCAGACAGTCATACCATTACCATGACGGGATATCCGACTCCGGTCAGCGGAGACAAGCGAGTAGGGGATGCCTGGAAGAATGGACTGAAATATGCGCAGCAACTGGTCGTGAAGAATAAAGGAGGGAAGATTTCGGTAGTGGACGGAACGAAGCTGAAAGTAGAGGATGCCGATGAAATAATCGTTCTGATGTCTGCCGCCACAAACTATGTACAGTGCATGGACGACTCCTACAATTATTTCTCTCAAGAAGATCCGTTGGAAAAAGTGCAGGCTACGCTGCATAAAGTAGCTGATAAGAAGTACACGGCTCTGTTGGCTACTCACCAGAAAGACTATCATTCGTTATACGACAGAATGCGACTGAATCTCGGTAACTTGCCGGAGGCACCCGTTGCTCCTACGGACAGTTTGCTGAAAGGTATGGACGAGAATACCAACTCGGAACAGGAAAACCAGTATCTTGAAATGCTGTATTTCCAGTTCGGTCGTTATCTTTTGATATCTTCTTCACGAGAAGGTTCTTTGCCTGCCAACTTGCAGGGAGTATGGGGTGAAAGACTTTCCAATCCATGGAATGCCGATTACCATACGAATATCAATATACAGATGAATTATTGGCCGACACAGTCTACCAATCTGAGTCCGTGTCATCTGCCTATGGTAGAGTATGTCAGAAGTCTGGTGCCTCGTGGAAAGTATACAGCGCAACAATATTATTGCAAACCCGATGGCGGCAATGTTCGCGGCTGGGTGACGCATCATGAGAATAATATCTGGGGCAATACGGCACCAGCCAAGAAAAGCACGCCTCATCATTTTCCGGCAGGGGCAATATGGATGTGTCAGGATATTTGGGAGTATTATCAGTTCAACCTTGATAAAGACTTCTTGAAAAAGTATTATGATACGATGCTCGATGCTGCTCTTTTCTGGGTAGACAATCTTTGGACAGACGAACGCGACGGTACACTGGTAGCAAACCCGTCTCACTCTCCCGAACATGGCGAGTTCTCACTGGGCTGTTCAACTTCGCAGGCTATGATTTGTGAAATGTTCGACATGATGATCAAAGCCAGCAAAGAACTGGGAAGGGACAAAGACCCTGAAATCATAGAGATAGCAACAGCTATGAGCAAACTCTCCGGACCGAAAATCGGTTTGGGTGGGCAGTTTATGGAATGGAAAGATGAAGTAACGAAGGATGTTACCGGAGATGCTGGGCACCGGCATACGAATCATTTTTTCTGGTTGCATCCGGGTTCGCAGATTGTAATCGGAAGAAGCGAACAGGACGATAAATATGCAGATGCCATGAAAGTGACGCTGAATACACGCGGCGACGAAGGAACCGGGTGGAGCAAAGCATGGAAACTGAACTTTTGGGCACGTCTGCATGACGGCAATCGTTCTCATAAACTGTTGAGAAGTGCCATGAAACTGACTGTTCCCGGAAGCCATGTAGGCGGTGTATATACTAATTTGTTTGATGCGCATCCGCCTTTCCAGATTGATGGAAACTTTGGTTGTACGGCTGGTATTGCAGAAATGCTGATGCAAAGTCAGGGTGGATATATCGAATTGCTTCCCGCTTTGCCCGATGCATGGAAAGATGGTTCATTCAAAGGAATGAAAGCGAGAGGAAACTTTGAAGTAGACGCGGCATGGACTGACGGGAAGATAACAGCTGTAGAGATTCTTTCTAATTCCGGTGCGGAATGTGTGATTAAATATCCGAATGCAAAGGAGCTGAAAGTTTCCGGAGCAAAGGTAAAGGTATTTGCTGATGATCAAATCTCTTTTGCTACTGTGAAGGGTAAAACGTATATTATTAAAAACGTATCTTCTTTATAAAGAGAAAACTAAGTGTATAAGGAGGTAATGTAGTCTGTCCAGAGACAACTATTAACGACTGAAACCAAAAGGCAATTGATTCGCAATGAATCAGTTGCCTTTTGGTTTGAATCTATGTTCAATAGAATAAAGATGTGAATAGTTTGGATAAGGCTTGTTCTTTGGTTTGATTAAAAGTCGAAACTATCTTCATTGAGGTTGACTGAAAAAGCGGTAGTATCTACAATGGAGGTGACTAAAAGTCGGTAGTATCTTAACTCTCTTCGGGAAGGAGGAGTACCCGTAGGGGGAGGTGGTAGGTGAATGCACTCCTATTTCATTTACAATAAAATTAGGAATACACATCATTTTACCTACCACCTCGGTCTTCGACCACTCCTCCTTCCCGAAGGAGGAGAATGTGGATACTACCGACTTTTTAGTCAGTTCTCAATGAAGACACTAAGAATTCTACTGAATTGGGAAGTTTTTATTATTTCTTATCTTTTGTGAATTAACTCAGAGATTGCAGTTGTAAGAACATCTTTGCTAATAACTTCGATTATAATTAAAAACAAAACTGCCCGTCTCCTCTAATGGGAAGACGGGCAGGAAGAATGGAAAAACTCCACTCAATGATATCAATTACATACCTATTTCAATAATTCATTCACCATGTTTACCAGCAGTTTACCTGCTATCGGATCAGTGGTTGCCTTCTCTGTACATAAGGTTGAAACGAGAGACTTTCCTTTATTGTCGGCTATCTGTAGCAGCGTCAGTCCGCGCATAGATTCGATACGTGCGATACGTTCCTCCGGCTTACCACCGTCGATATAAGCATGGATCTTCATTTGGGCGGCGAGTTCCTTCACATTCTCATGGCGGACAGCTTTCAATGTAGCGGTGCAGGCTAGTGGAATTTCACGCTTGTTATTATTGAAATAGCGTAATTCCAATGCACCGATTCCGTCGAATACAGGGGCATCATCCCGTTCCATCACCACAATGTCTCCCTCGGTGGGAATAATCCATCCGGTGATATATTCGGGATAGACTTTTTGTGCTGCCTCTTTGCTGTTCAGGAAGAGAATCCGACCGCCTTTTGACTGATATTCACGCAGTAATCTTGCTTCTTCATCGGTACATTCTTTCAAGCCCGATATAATGCAGAGATTAGCTTTTTGCTTGGCATTCAGTAGTTCCTTGATAGACGGTACTGTCTGGCAGGCGATGTTCAGGAAGTCAAGGGTAGCTTTCATATGATCCTTATCCAGTAAAAGAATCTTCTTGCTGGCTGTTACTTGACCGATATTCCATTCCTTGCGTGCCAGTAATAATCCGTATTCATTCTGCGATAAAGTGACTCCGCTTTCGGTGAGAGTGAGTTTCAGTTTTACATTAACCTTGTCTGCCGGTAAATTGGAAGGCATATGGATGTTCGGTTCGATGTATTTACGACCATAATATTCCACTGCCGGAAATTGTTCCGTGCCGGAAGCCAGTACCTTATTGGTTTCGTCTACAATGCTCCATGCCAGTGACATAGGCTTCAAGTCACGTCCTTCTTCATTGTCATTCACTACGTAGATACGTGTATGTAACTTCTCACCTGCATAAAGATTGCGTCCCCACAGTTCCGCACTGACAAGTACGGGCTGCATAGCACGTTGCATAGCGTAGTAAGTGGGATACGGTTGTATATTCCGGTGATCATAGCATTGGCGGAACCAAGTCATATAGGCAAAGTGCATGATACCCGAAGCCTGTTCGTTGGTACGGCGGAGGGTTTCGGCCAACTCTCCTGTGATGAACGATTGTGTATTCAGGAAACTGGCGGGATTCCCCCAGTCATATGCTTCATATCCGATTAATGAATAGGGATTCTGATGAATCAGCTGATAAGAGCGGGTCGGATGACCGGTTTCAGCATTCGGATAACCCGTACTCATTTCCTGGCTGATCAACGGGCGTCCGGGAGTCTTGAATTGTTTCTGGAATTCTCCGTTGAAGAAGCGGAATACCGAATAGTCATACCAATTATAGTAGGCATGGTTGTCATCAATATCTCCGTCATCAACTGTTTTCAGAAAGTCATCACCAAAGCGTTTGCTAGCTTTGTTGTGGAGATAGTTGGAGTCGAAACATACAGGACGTGTAGGGTCAGTCTTTCTCATATCTTTCACCACATCGGATACGATGCGGAATTTTTGCTTGGCACGTTCCGTGTCGGCATCCAGATCGTAGAACTTCATTTCATTGTTCACAGTCCAGAAGAATATGGAAGGATGATTTCTGTACTTTTTCATCACGCGCAGCCATTCACTGCTCCAAAGATCGAGCACGCCTTTGTCCGGTATCGGGGTGGAGTGTATCATGAGCCACGACCAAGTGCCCTCAAAGCTGATAGCGATACCGTTGCGGTCTGCTGCCGACACCCAAAGTTCGTTCCAGGGGGTGGTATGTGTCCGGGTAGACTGTACATTCCCTTCTTTCATTAGCTTCATGAACTTGTCTGCAAGGAGCGAATCATTGGGACAGAGCGCAAAAGGAATATGGTTACCTCCACGCAGCCAATATTTGCGGCCGTTCAGATAAAGGAATCCATCTTTGCTTTCAAACGTGCGGAAACCCGAAGTTACGGTGATGCAGTCCGTCACTTTGTTTTTTCCTTCCGTCAGGCTCACGCGAAAATCATAAAGATTAGGAGTGGCAGGTTCCCAAAGTTTGGGTTTCAGTCCTTTGATATCACAGGTAAATGTTTCTTGTGCGCTTGTCGCTAATGAGAGTTTGCTACGTACAGGTGCACCGTACAGTGTTTCCCCCGTCTGTTTGTCTATAATATCTACACGGATATCGAAGTTTTTCTTTTTGGGCGCATGATTTTTGATGGTGACATCTATTGATGCACCGTCCAGAGCCGGCTTGATAAAGATATCTTCTACTTTCAGCGGGTTGCTGACAATGAGTTTCACGGGCTGCCATATACCGGCAGGGTTATCACCATAGAATCCATGAGGGATGTCTGTCAATACGGCTTTGTTGGCCTGTTGGTCGTTTTGGTTATCCTCCACTTCCTTGCGTACTGACGAATAGTAGTTTTCCATGGCGTCACTGGTTTGTGCGGCTTTTCCGTTGATGTCACGTGTCACTTTTACTGCGATCAGGTTGCGTCCCGGACGCAGGAATCGGGTGGCGTCTACTTGGAAATCACCGAACATACCGATGTTGGAACCTGCCGATTCGCCATTAATATATACTTCCGCCATTTTGGATACGGCGTCGAATGAAAGAGTCAGCTGTTTTCCCTTCACGTCGGCGGGCAGTTCCAGCCATTGGCGATACCAGGCAGCACCGGTTTTCCGGTAGTTGAACGTATAGTTCTCGCATCGGTCGGTTTCTTGTTGGTAGTAAGTGTCCGATACCCCTTTATGTTGCGGACCGGTGGGCGATGGCATGGTTTCTCCATGCAGCCAGATACGGATAGGGTTCCAGAAAGCGGGAACAGGCATTATATGCCAGTCGTTGTCGTTAGTCTGCATGGAGATGGCCTTCGTCTTATCGTTCAGTTGGTAGTCGGGCATGAACAGCCAGTTTCCGTCCAGCGATAGTTCGGTGCGGTCGGCAGTTAGTTTATCCAGTTTGACCGAGGTGTATTGCGCCCGCTCTTCGCGGCGTATCTTTTCCTTTTCCTGTGTGGTGAGTGCCATACGATACTCCTGAACCTTGACATCTTTGAGAGCGTCTTCTGCCAATGGGGTGACAGTGAGGTCATCAAATTCCGTATCTATCCATCCGCCTCCCAGTGCTACTTCACCGGTAGGAGCCAGGTTGCTGTTTTTGTCCTCCAAATCAATGTGAGGAAGCTTTTCGTCGTTTACAAAAACCCGGATACGGTTACCGCATACTTCCACTTTCACTTTGTACCACTCTCCCGGCACGGGGTGAAAGCCCAGCGGACGGACTCCCATGAATTCGTCTGTACCCATATATCCGGTACGCATCAGGTAGAGATCGTCTTGCAACCCGCCTTTGATACCTACCACATAACGGTCAAAACGGTTATGTGTACGGAAGCCTGCCCATATCTGTACCTGTTCGGCGTCTTTCGGGGCACGTGCCTTGAAGGACAGGGTATAATCTTTCCACTCAGGATTGCCGAAAAGGGCATAAGCGCTGCGCGAATGAAATACTCCGTCGTTCACCCGACAGACACCACGTCCCACCATATTCAGTGGTTGGGAGGCATTGGAGAAATCATTGCTCCATACGGTTTGATCTTGGGCTTGCGTTGTCAGACCGGACAGGCTACAGGCGCAAGCTAAAAATACTTTGCTAATTTGTTTCATGATATGATTTTGTAGTTTTAAAGTTCATTGTATTTAAGTTTATGATTTGGCAAAGACTGTAATTCACGGGTTGATCACGAAAAATGATGTGGCAAATATAGAGACAGATAGTTAAGTGAGAGCTTAATTTTCGCTTAATTGATTATTAAATATCCCTTAAATGTAGAATTTATGCAAATAAGTATGCTGAAGAGGGGATAAAAGTTAGCTGTAGTTATAAATATTCCTGTTATACCTTTTATATTATATACGAATTATATGATATCCGAAACCGGAAAACGTGTAACTTAAAACTTGTACCACGGAGAGTAC
>ERZ779840.1750-NODE-1750-length-20041-cov-11.959322_pt1 | contig 20041 bp, 19 predicted proteins | sample MGYA00511561_ERZ779840 | MGnify/ENA primary metagenome ERZ779840 (study PRJEB29588, sample SAMEA2162036) | human gut metagenome | biome: human gut; feature: human-associated habitat; material: faeces | place: Denmark | collected 2008/2010 ...
AATGATTATTATCATAAAAAAATAGTACTCAATCTGACCGATTAAGTACTTTCACAATTAATTTTGGGTAAGTACTCAACACGCAAAAGTTAAGTACTTCCTTTTTTATTTTATGCAAGTTTTCTTGCTTACATACTAATAGTATCATATTTTCTTAATACTATCAACGTTAAAATTATAATGTAAATATTATAACATTATTATCTACATAATTTTCTAGTTAAAGCCACTTCACTACTAACTTGTCCATAAATATCTGAATAGATTAAACTATCGTTCAAATTATTTCTAATTTGTTTTATATCATTTAAAGAATAGTTATCCAAAGTATTTATATTTAATGGCATTTCTTTTGTCTTAACGCCTTTAAATAAATAAGCATCAGTTTTATCTATATCTTCTTTCATATCTAAATACATTTTGTATTTTTTTAATTCATTAAGCTCATTGGCTTTTAAATTGTAAATAAAACTACTTGTTACAATAGTAAGTGCCGTTAATCCACAAAAGACACCAGAAAGAGTTCTTACAACTTGGTAAGTATCACTATTATTAGCAGTAACATAATCTAAAAATGTAATTGGAATCATTCTTATAGCTCTTCTTAAAACATCATATTTTTCCACTTTCAAATCATGTTCCGATTTATTCATTCTCATTATTTTAGCCTGCTTAAGCATTTCATTTAATAATTCTGCTTCGTTTTGCTCAGTAAAAGGAATTTCTTTACTAGAGCCATCCAAAAATGTGATAATTATTTTATCGTTAGAAACTTTATAATTTCTAATCAATTCTCCTAAATTTGCATATGCATAACCATATTTCATTTATATTTCCCCCAAACATATCCATATAATAGCACACTTTTGCCTAAAAATCAAATTACTAATAGTGAATAGCCTTTAATATTTTACCTAATATTTCATATTAATTAAAATACTAACTATTATTTTATTAAAGTTCTCAATCTAATTAAGTAAATATATAATTACATTTAAATTTAAATAAAAGAAAAAACGAACTATAAAAGTTCGATTAAATCATAATGGTGCAGGTAAAGGGACTTGAACCCCCATGGATTTCTCCGCTAGATCCTAAGTCTAGTGCGTCTGCCAATTCCGCCATACCTGCAATTCAGTGGTGGACCTCGTAGGACTCGAACCTACAACCGCCCGGTTATGAGCCGGATGCTCTAACCGATTGAGCTAGAGGTCCATTCGCTTTCGACTAATTAAATATATCATAAAATTAAGTCTCTTGCAATATTTTTCGTGAAAAAAATAAGTATTTTCTACTTATTATTTTGCAACATGTTCAATAAATCAATTTTAAACATGTCCTTCTCTTTGTTAGCTTTAGATATCATAACTCCCTTATAAGTAGAAAGTTCTGATTGATGTCCTTCTAATAAAATATCAGAAGGAGTAATCGTATCTAGCATCACAGTTTCTTGATTCTCATATACTACATAATGTAATTTAATATCACCATGAATTTGAGCAAATATCTTATCACTAGGTAACTTTAATTCATAAGTTTTAGTACCTTCTTTTTTATTTTGCGATACTAATTTACCTACAAAATTGCCATCCCTTAATGCTGGATAATATTCAAAGTTTAATTTCTTAAACGCAAGCATATTATACTTTTTTAAAGCTCTTTCTAACTTATGATATTCATTTTCATTAATGTAATCTAATACAAATCCTTTCATAACCATTCCCCCATATTCCCTTTGTATATAAAGATTATAGCATATAATTTTCAAAATGTCAAATATGCATCTAATTCTACTTACATTGGGACTACAATATAACACTTTTTCATGGTTTTGTCAAATTTAATATAGCAATCGTTTGACCATCATTCAAACTATCTATATAGTACTTACTAACATTATGGTTATGTTTTAATATCTCATGAGTCTTATTTTTTAAAGCTCCACTACCCTTACCATGGATAATTACCACCTTAGCATTTTCTAACTTTATATTATCTCTTATAAAAGAATCTATTAAATATTCAATTGTCATCGTAGTCTCACCATGTAAATCAATATGTGGTAACATCACCGTAAATGGATCAATTAATTTTCTCATATATTTTTACAACATCATCAAGTTTTGGAACCGAAAGACGTGCCCCCATAGTTTGACAAGATAACCCAGCTGCAATATTGCCATACTTAATAGCTTTCTCTAAGGGATATCCATTAGCAATTCCATAGCAAAACGCCCCATGAAATATATCCCCTGCTCCTGTAGTGTCAACAGCATCTACCTTTAAAGCCGGTGAAATCTTAATTTGATTATCTACCATATACATAGCGCCATGTTCTTCTAGCGTTACCACAATATTTTGATGATCGTACTTATTTCTTAACTCATCATAAACATTAACTAAAGTCGAAGTATTATTATAATCAATACTCATCTTCGTAGCAGCTTCAGCAAATGCCTTAGAACATACAATATAATTTACTTTCATACAAATATCTTCAATATCTTTTGTATATCTATCCGCATCAACAACACTAATAGCTTTAGGAAATCTTTCTATCGTTGATTTTGAAGCATAAGGGTCATGTCCATCTACTAAGATTAAATCTGGCTGAAAATCAAAATCAAATTTCTTTAACTTAACATATTCATCTGCAACATTTATTACTGTACGTGAAGCATTCTTCGAATTAACAATAACTAACGAAATAGTTGTATCCTTTTCAAAAGAAGTCTCCATATATCTAGTATCAACGCCAACTGATTCTAACTCTTTCTTAATTCTATTACCAAAAACATCATTACCTACAACTCCTGCAAAAGTACTACTAGCGCCCCACTTGCCTAGTAAATATGCCGCATTAGAAGCAGGACCACCACCACAAGCAATTTTATTAACAAATCTTAATTTATCATTTTCTTTAGGAAATTCATCTACTTTTACATACATATCATAAGAAGCATGTCCAATACATATAACTTTTATCATTTTATCAATCCTTTACTATAATAAGTATACCTTATTTTGGATTAGAAAAAAAGACTAATTTTTTTCTTAATATATTAGCTGACTTTTGTTAAATTTTTTCAGTTAAATGAAAAATTTCCTATTTTCAAAATTTTTTTCAGTTGAGTGAAAAAACTTTTATTTTTCAAGACTTTTTTCAGTGGAACTTCAAAGCATTAAAAAACTAAGACACTACTTGCATCCTAGTTTTATATAACATGTTAATTACCCATTTTTTCTTTAATCGCTGCTTGAGCTGCGGCAAGACGAGCAATTGGTACCCTAAATGGTGAACAAGATACATAATCAAGTCCTACATTATGGCAAAACTCTACACTAGCCGGATCGCCACCATGTTCTCCACAAATACCTAAAGAAATATCTGGTCTTGTCTTTCTACCTAATCTAGCACCCATTTCTACTAGTTTACCTACACCATGTTGATCAAGCTTAGCAAATGGATCAGACTCAAAGATATTCTTCGCATAATAATCGCCTAAGAACTTCGAAGCATCATCTCTTGAGAACCCAAAAGTAAGTTGTGATAAATCATTCGTTCCAAAGGAGAAGAACTCAGCTTCACTAGCAATTTCATCGGCAAGCAACGCCGCTCTTGGTATTTCAATCATTGTCCCAACTTGATACTTCATCGAAACATTAGCATTCTTAATTATCTCATCAGCCGTATCAGTAACTATTTTTTTAACATAATTAAATTCTTTAATATCACAAGTTAAAGGTATCATTATCTCCGGAACAACACTATAGCCTTCCTTCCCAACATTAATAGCAGCCTCAATAACCGCTCTTGTTTGCATTCTAGCAATCTCTGGATAAGTTACCGCCAAACGACATCCTCTATGTCCCATCATTGGGTTAAATTCTTTCAAAGACTCGACCTTATTTTTCAATTGTTCAAAACTAATATTTAAGTCTTTAGCTAACTCTTCAATCTCTTCATCGGTATGAGGTAAAAATTCATGTAAAGGAGGATCTAAATATCTAATAACCACTGGGTTTGGTGCCATAGCTTTATATAACTCTTCAAAATCAGCCCTTTGATAAGGTAAAATTCCTTCTAACGCTTTTTCACGATCTTCTAAAGTCTCAGCAACAATCATTTTACGGAAATTGAATATTCTTGTTTTTTCAAAAAACATATGCTCAGTACGACAAAGTCCAATACCTTCAGCACCAAATTTCTTAGCTTGAATAGCGTCTCTTGGTGTATCGGCATTAGTTCTAACCTTTAATCTTCTTGCTTCATCAGCCCACTTCATAAATACTTCAAAGTCTCCTGATATTTCTGGTTCCTTAGTTTTAACTAATCCATCATATACAATACCCGTTGATCCATCTAGTGAGATTTCATCACCTTCATGATAAACATGATTATCCATAGTAGTTAAAGTCTTATTATCTTCATCAATTTTTAACTGTCCACATCCCGATACGCAACATCTTCCCATACCACGAGCCACAACTGCCGCATGTGAAGTCATTCCCCCACGAATCGTAAGAATTCCTCTAGCATGTTGCATTCCTTCAATATCCTCAGGACTAGTTTCTAATCTAACTAAAATCGTATCTTCCCCACGTTTAGCTGCCTTTGTTACATCACTCGCATCAAAATAAATCTTACCAGCTCCTGCACCAGGTGATGCCGCAAGACCACTAGCAACCTTCTTAGCATGACTTAAAGCTTCCATATCAAAAGTTGGATGTAATAATTGATCTAATTGTTTAGGTTCAACTTTAAGCAAAGCTTCTTCCTTCGTAATCATACCTTCTCTAACTAAATCAACGGCAATCTTAATAGCAGCACTACCGGTTCTCTTACCATTTCTCGTTTGCAACATAAATAACTTACCCTTTTCAATAGTAAACTCCATATCTTGCATATCTTTATAATGGTTTTCTAAAGTATTAGCTACTCTAACAAATTCTTCATATACTTCTGGCATAGTAGTTGCTAAAGTATCAATTGGTTGAGGTGTACGAATACCCGCTACTACATCTTCACCTTGAGCATTCATTAAATATTCACCAAACAACTTTTTCTCACCCGTTGCTGGATTTCTTGTAAACGCAACTCCTGTACCACTAGTCTCACCAGAGTTACCATAAACCATTTCTTGAACATTAACAGCGGTTCCCCAAGAACTAGGAATATCATTCATATGACGATAGTATATTGCACGATCATTATTCCAAGACCTAAACACTGCTTTAACTGCCTCAATTAATTGTTCATGAGGATCTTGAGGAAAACTTACCCCTGCAATATTTTTATAAATATCTTTAAAAGTATCAGTTACATAAACCATATCATCAGCTGTTAGATCACTATCATATTTAACATGTTTAGCATCTTTTATTTCATCTAATTTACGTTCAAACTCTCTTTTAGGATATCCTTTAACTACATCAGCAAACATTTGAATAAATCTTCGATAAGAATCATACACAAATCTCTTATTATTAGTTATCTTCGTAAACTCTAATGCAACAGTATCATTCATTCCTAAGTTCAATACTGTATCCATCATCCCTGGCATTGATGCCCTAGCGCCACTTCGTACTGACACTAATAAAGGATTTTTAGGATCACCCAAAGTTTTTCCTGTAACTTTTTCTAGATTTTTTAAATGTTCATCTATCTCTTTAATAATATCATTAGATATTACTTTATTATCTTCATAATACTTATTACAAGCCTCTGTTGTAACAGTAAACCCTCTAGGTACAGGTAAACCAATATTAGTCATTTCAGCTAAGTTAGCACCCTTACCACCTAAGATATTTCTCATATCTTTATTTCCTTCATTAAAGTCATAAACATACTTCTTATTAGGCATATTATCTCCTCCTCGTATAATGTAGTTAAGATATTTTTTAACTACTTTTTATTTAGATTTTTGTTAAGAGATATCTATAAACTCATTATTTTGTAGATTTTTAAATCTATATTATAATGTCTGTAGAGATAGAGTGGTTTTAGCCACCTCCTTGAACATTTGGTTCTTAAGAAAGACTAAAGCCTCTTCTTTACAATTTGGATATGAATAAGTTGGATAAGGACTAGCTTGTTAGCTTTTGCCTTTTATTTGCGAGGTTATATCTTTGTAAAGGTACTGAGGGCATCGCCTCTATCTTAAATATCAAGAATTGGAGTTATTTTTATGAATTATTTTTTAGGCATTGATATTGCCAAAACAAATCATGTTGCTTCACTTATTAACAACACGGGAGATGTTGTTATTCGTGCTATTAAATTTACTAATAGTATTGAAGGCTTTGACAAGCTTTTATCCACTATTCAAGATAAACTTGGAGATTTAAGTAATATTGAAGTTGCTATGGAAGCTACTGGTCACTATTGGTTAAGTTTATATTCTGCTTTAACTGATAACGGATTCAATGTATCTGTTTATAATCCTTATCAAATTAAATCTTATCGTGGAGCTTATAATAATAGAAAACAAAAGAACGATGTTATTGATTCTATCATTATCGCTGATTACTTAAGAGTTTTTGGCTCTAGCAAATCTAAATTACCCGAAGAAAACTTGTTATCTTTAAAGCAATTAACTCGTTTTAGATCTAATATTGTTGATAATGTTTCTTCTTTAAAAATACAAATTGTTGGGTTATTAGATAAAGTTTTTCCAGAATACAAAAAACTTTTCTCTGATACATTTGGTACCACTTCTAAACAATTATTACTTAATTGTCCTACTCCTGACGACATTATTAAGATCTCTACTACTAAACTAGCTAATTTATTATCAAAACATTCAAGAGGTAAATTTAATAAAGATACTGCTCTTCACGTCAAGAAAATTGCTAAAGAATCTTTTGGAATTAAATTTACTACTAATGCTTGTTCTTTTGAAATCAAACAACTTATCAATCAAATTATCTTTTTGGAAAATCAAATCGATGAAGTAAGCAAAGAAATCAAAGAACTCTATAACAAATTAGATAGCCATCTTTTATCAGTTCCTGGTGTTGGTATTAATTTAGCCCCTGTTATTTTAGCTGAAATTGGAGACATAAATAACTTCGATAAACCAAGCAAACTGATTGCTTTTGCTGGTACTGATCCTTCTGAAAATCAATCTGGTAATAAGTTATCATCAAATGATAAAACTTCTAAAAGAGGCTCTCCATATTTAAGACATGCCATTTATACAGCTAGCTTAGTTGCTATATCAAATGAACCAGAATTAAGAGCTTATTACGATAAGAAGATATCAGAAGGTAAACACCATTTTGTTGCCTTAGCAGGCATTAGTCGTAAGTTGTTAACAATAATCTACTATATTCTTAAAGAAGATAGAGATTATATTAGATACGACAATATTAAAGACCATAACTAAATTTTTAAAATTTTAAAGGATTTAGTTGTTTTTGTCATGTCTTTATTTATATAAATTTATATTTTCAAACTATTTCATAAAATTTATCAATTTAGACTTGACTTTGATATAGTTGGTCTTTATTATACCTAACTTAATTGTAACAAAAACTCTTAAGATAAGCTACTAAAAGGCAATAACTTGACAAAAAAAGAAACACAATTAATGTTTCTTACTTACAACTAAAGCCTTCTTTAACAAGTTCAGCTTTATAATCTTCATACTTCAATTCTAAATCATCACCATTAGAAGTCTTAGTCATATCCTTAGTTTGAATATCTATATTAATTATCATCTTACTATCATCATAATTATATTGAGAAGCATAATTAACATTTTTTAAAGAATCATATGCATTTTTATCACTAAACTTTAATTCTGTATAACTTTTTTCTATCATTACCCTACCATTAACAGTTTCAATATTTAAAACTGTACTAGCTACATTATACTCCGTAGTATTTTGTTCCTTAGTACAAGTATAATAAACACTATTATTACTATCTTGTTTTTTCTTAAGATTTAATACTATAACTAACCCAATTCCTAAAATCAAAGCTATTAAACAAATACCACCAATTATATATTTTAAATATTTCTTCATTCTACGCCTATCTTATTTAAGAACTCTTTAAAGTACAAGTAAACCCTACTTTACTAAGTTGCTCCCTATATTCTTCATAATTTAATTCTAAATCCTTACCATCAGTAGTCTTAGTCATATCTTTTGAAGACTTACTAATTTTTACAGATTTATCACTATCATTAAAGTTAGCATCTTTGTAATCATCACTATTTTTCATTTCTTGATAAATTGAGTCATCTTTAACCTCAATATAATCATAAGACTCTTCACTTATAACTCTATTATTACTGACCACTACCTCTAGAAAAGATTTTTCTACTAAATTTTCATCATTTGTTAAAGTAGATACACATTCATATTGCTCTTTTTTAGAATCTAAAGACTCATTATCTAGCGAATGTTTTGGTTTTAAAACTATTGCTATTACAATTCCGCATCCAATAACAACAAGACAAATAATAGCAATTAAAATATATTTAAAGTATTTCTTCATTTTTTACCCTCTTTTAATTAAATGTACAAGTTGATCCATTTAAATCTCCTTTGCCACCAGTATTACCTGTTCGATGACAATAATAATAGTGATATTGTTGTTCCGTTAAAGTACAATCATTTCCTCGCTCACAACCACACGCTGAGGTTCTACAAGAATTTGGTGTTCTGCCACACCCTTCGGTTTGACAATTTCTATATGCTCCTACACCACAGCCAGGTGTTGCACATGAATTATATGCTCCTACACCACATGCTGGTATCGCACAAGATTTAATTGAGCCTTGGACATAAACTCTATTGTAAGATACGCAGCCACCATTACTACAATGACCAGGATAAGGATTAGTAGCGCCATAAGTAACATAAGAACCACTCATACCAGCTCTAACACAATTCCATCTATAGCTTTTACAAGAACCATTTACATAATGACCTGGATTACGTCCGCAAGAAGCATGTTGACAAGTATTATAATAAGCAATTCCACAATCGCTATGCGAGCAAGTATTATACCATTCTACTCCACAAGCTGAATTACGACAAGTATTTACTGTCGAACCACAATCCCATGACTGACAATATCTCCAAGTATTGCAACCACAGTGACCTTCATCATTATAATAATTCATCTTACAAACACCATTTTGTAAATATCTTCCACCACTACAAGCTTCCGCTGCAGTATATTGATGATGAAATACTGTACTAGAAGATGCCGTTAAACCAGAACCTCCCCTTATTGTACAACTTACTCCATTCTTACCAAAAGGTAAACTCTTAGTATTATTATAATTACAAGAAATCGATGCCCCACTTATACTTTGTGTATAATCATAATAATCACTGATATTCTTATTAGTAGACTCCCAAATATATTCATTAGAATTCTTAAATTTAATAGTTGGGGCAACCTTATCAATAAACACATTAATTCTTTGACTACACTCTGTTTTATTACCAATATTATCTTCAATTGTCCATTTTCTATCGACATACTGTGTTGTATCTTTTATCGTTTCAACAGTATCCGTGCCAACCTTACAACCAGTTCCACTATCTTGTTTACAGCCATATCTAATTACTTGATCCTGTGTAGTCCATGTTGTATTTTCATTTGAATACTTACATACCGGTCCTGTTTTATCAACACCACTTACTTCTATCGCATAAGCATCAGATATATTACCTGCATTATCTAAAGTATATAAATAATACTTTCCGGCATCCAAATACACAGTTGTGTAATCATTTTCATTTTGATTACTATAACCTCTATTAAATAAATCAACACTTGGTGTAGTTTCACTATAAGCAAGATAGAAACTCTTAATTCCTGAGCCACTTCCATCTGCCCCACTTAAAGTAACCTTCTTATTACCATTAGTCCAATTTGATTCCACTGACGCATTAGCAATAGGTTTTTCTCTATCTATTTTTACATTAACTTTTTGAGTAGCAACTCCATTATTAGTATTAATACTAAAAGTATATTCACTATTTAAGAACACCAATGCCTCAACAACATATATATTAGCGTAAGCTTCATCTGATGTAGGCGAAGTAGCAATATTACCACTCTTCTTCTTACTTAATGTTCCATAATTCCAGGTAGTATCACTACCTATACCTTCTAACTTTGAAACATCAGCATACAATAATACTTTATCACTATTAGTCCAACTAACATTTCCATTCGTTCCTAGTTTATTTCCAATTTGATTATTACGATACTCATATACTTCAATATTTATTTTATCATTATTAACGATATTGTCCGTACTACAATTAGATGTATCACTAATACTAATCTCATAAGAATCATCTACTCTTACAATATCTACATTAGTACAATCTAAATATCCTCCTAAAGGATTAGTAATCTTCTCATTATCACCATTATCTGGATTTTCTTCCGCTAAATACCCTTCTTCAATTAAAGCTTTTACCGGTATGGTAATTGATTCAACATTATTATCCATAGCATACTCCAAGGCTTTAGCTTTGATATTATCAATCTTCTGGTCGTAAGTTTTATTTTTTATGTTATTAGAAATTGCTATATAAGATGGTACAGCAATACCTATAATTATCCCCAGAATAACCACTGCCATTATTACTTCTACCAATGTAAACCCCTTATTTTTATTTACCGCCATACAAAACACCTCACTAGTATATAACTTAATTTTACCATAGCTTTAGAAAAAAAGAAGCATTTTTTACTTCTTTAATTTAATTTTTTTCATTACTTCTTCTATTCCATAAGCACTAAGTATAAAAATACTTGGATGAATTAAATATAAATACCTCGGTTGAATCTCTATAAGTAAGAACACAAAATACGCTACAACCACCATTATTAGAAAGAATAAGTTCTCATTATTAATAATATCTTTTCTATTTCTAAATGCCCCTAGTATCATCATCGCTATAACAAATAAAAATATATAATGATTAGTAAGCGACACTACATCAGCTAAATCATTAAACTTTATTTTGATATTTCCTATATAATATGCCTTATCATAAGAACTATCTTTAACATCAATTTTATTAGATAACCACATTCTATTTGTCTTACATAACACCAGCCTACCAACATTACTAGGATTTAATCTTTCTTTAATTATTTCTAACTCTTTTTCTTTATCATTTATATAAACCTCATCATTGGCATCATAATACCCACAACTATCCCCATTAAAACCTAAAACAAACTTCCATAAAGGATTAGTATTTTTTAAACCATCTTTGTTTATCCCACTTAAAATAATCAAATTTGAACAAATTAAATTTATTCCCCCATAACTTACTAACAAAATTAGAAAACCCAATAACTCTTTCTTAAAATTATCCTTCTTTAAATTAAATATCATAAATAAAAGATAACTAAATATTATGATTATTCCCTCAGGTCTTAAAACATTACTAAGTCCAATTAAAATACCTGCAATAATAAAATAATAAGGCTTCTTCTTCCTACTAAGTAAGAACACTATTCCTAAATAAGAAAGTATAGTTGCAATATGATGATTAGCAAGAGTCGTACCAAGATATATATTATAAGGATATATCATAAATAAAATAGCAGCTACTCTAGCACTTTCATCTTTAACAAATCTTCTACTAAAATAATAAATTAAAAGTACCAACAATGATTCATAAATAATATTAAGTACTTTCAAAAAATATATATTATTAACTAACTTTAATAGCAATCCCTCATAAACCACAAAACCACTTTGATAAGGCCACATCATAAAATATGCACTACTATTCCAAGAAAAATCTTGGTTAGCAAACTGCAAGGCACATTCATACATTAACTTAAAATCTGTTGTTTGAGGAAAATTAAAGACTACCATTGCGGCCAATCTAATTAAGAAACTCACTACTAATAATAAAATCCAAAATCTTTTTACTTTAATTTTTCTCGAAACTAGGAATGCCAATACAATAACCACAATAGCTGGTAAATACATCTTATAAAGTAAGAACACCATTCCTAAAAAACTAAAAACAACTAAACTAAACCCCATAAATAACTTTTTTAAATCTATTTTCATCTTAACCTACTTTCTTGGAAACGCCTTCAAGTACTCCGATTTTAAAGCATCCGTTGTTACATGCGTATAAATTCCAGTTGTTGATAAAGAAGCATGCCCAAGTAACTCCTGAACACTTCTAATATCAGCACCCTCATTTAACATAACTGTAGCAAAAGTATGCCTTAAAACATGAGGTGATATCTTATTTTTCAAAGAAGCTTTAAAAGCAATTTCATCAATTATCATTTCTACACCCCCTCTAAGTAGTGGTGTACTCTTATTATTAATTAACAAATAATCACTCTTCTTCCCCTTCAAAAGAATACTTCTTTCATATCCAATATACTCTTGTAATAAATCACTAGCATAAGCTCCATAATAAACAATTCGCTCCTTAGACCCCTTACCCATTATTCTAATACTTTGATTACGATAATCAATATCATCTAACTTAATATTACAAAGTTCACTAACGCGCACTCCTGTTGCAAAAAGCATCTCCACAATTAATTTATTTCTCACACTTAAAGCATCATCACTTTTAATTGCCTCTAAAAGTTTTAAAAACTCTTCATAGCTTAAAAAGTTCGGTAGCTTCTTCTCTTTCTTAGGATTTTTCATTCCCCTTATCGGATTAGTATCAACATATCCATGAGTAACTAAATAATCAAAATAAGTTCTTAAACTACTCATATTTCTAGAAATACTACTATTCTTTAACTTCATACTATCTAAGTACTTTAAATAATCTCTAACTACTTCTTTATTGCATTTTCTTACATCAATATTTTGACTATCTAAGTACTCGCTAAATCTTTCAATATCTTCATTATAACTATTAATTGTATTCTCCGAGTACTTCTTCTCAACCATTAAGTACGTTATAAATTTATTTTTCATTAAACCAGCTACTCTCTACCAAAATTATAAAAGAAAAGAATGTCTTTGACAAGACATTACACATTATATACCAAAGTATAAGTAATATTTATTTTCTTATTATCATTAACTAAGAAAGATAATTTTATCTTATTTAAAAGCTTACATTCACTATCATATTCATAAGTAACCATAACATCCTCTAAAGCATTTATCCCTTCACTACTAGAAATATCCGCTAAGTATCTTAAATTAGTATTTTTTAAAGCCTTCGTCATATCGTCTTTCGAAATTATAGCAGTAGTCTCAGTAACATCATTCACATTACCAAGTAATATATAAATATATTCGGGATTAGCTTCTTCCTGTGTTTGCAAACTTTGTGTTTGAATTTGATAGATATTATTTCTTAAATCATACTGAGAAACCCAATCAATATTCTCATTTTTATATATTTTAGCGTCTATATTAGCAATATATGATTCATGATCAATCGTCATTTCATAAGTACCATATGCTAACTTTTTATTATTACCTTCAATATCAAATTCAATATTTAACTTATAGTTACTTTGATTAGCACTCTTTTCTAACATTTCTTTTAGTTGTTCTTGATAGTTTATTGACTCTTTTGTATCTTCCATAGGTTTCTTATTTACTATTTTATAGCTAACTAGAACTACTACTATTACTAAAACGGCAATAAAAAGCCCTATTAACCACCATTTTTTATTATGTTTCTTACCTACATTCATAGTAAACACAGTATTCATCTGCCCACCCCCTAAATGTTCCACTACAGCCTGAATAACATTGACCAGTTGCGCCATTGCCTCGGGCTCTACATATATTATATACAGCATAGCCATGTCTTTCATCAGGATGATTCAAATCAGCCCAACACTCATTACCGCCACCTGAACTACCACCTGAACTGCCACCTCCAGAGTCACCACTTGAAGGGGGAGGACATCCATAAGACTCACTACAACTTGTTGAATCAGAAGCATCACCGCAATAACTACTTAAATAATTATCATATTTAGTACCACCACGAGACTTAGTACCAGAACCACAACTACTACTGCAGCCACCCCAGTCGCCCCAGCTAGTCCAAGTAGATGAACAATTTTTATAAACAGTATATGAGCTAGAAGCAGCACTGCTGATATTACCTGCATTATCCTTAGACCAAGCATAGAATGTGGTGCTACCACCATCATATGATCTTCCCGTTCCCATATTTTGTGATACCGACGAGCCACTTTTCCAAAAACAATTATTCACATCTGAACTTGTCTGAACACATATCGAAGCAACCCCTGAATTAGTAACTTTTGACGCCGAATCCGCCGAACTAACACTAACATTAGCGGTTGTATTATTATATCCCGAACTTGTACTAGAAACTGATAAGCTAACAGTTGGTTTCGTTTTATCAATTTTAACTGTTTGAGTAGGACAAGTCGTTGAATTTCCTACTTTATCGTAAATCACACCAGGCGATTCAGAATCAGAATTAATTTCTTCATCATAATATTTGCTAACAACTTTAGTATCATCAGCACATCCAGAATGTTCATCACTACAAGTACCAGTTATCGTTCTAGATCCATTTGTCCAATCATCGAATCCACCACTAGACACACAAGTTGGAGCCGTCTTATCAACATAAGTATCAACTAACTGATGACATTCTGTTATATTACCAATATTATCTTCAATAGTCCACTCAAGATACTTCGTTTTAGCAGTATAATCAATAATCGTCGTCATATCAGCCGTCTTACATCCTGTACCAATATCATTTTTACAACCATAAATTAAGGTTAAAGTTTTATTAGTCCATGTCGTATTTTCTTCGGCCTTTTTACATATTGGACCATTTTTATCAACTCCGCTAACAACAAAATGATATGAATCAGAAATATTTCCTGCATTATCTAAAGCATACAAATAATATTCACCAACATCTAAACTATCAGTTATATAATCACTATCATAATCCCTGTTAAACATTTCTTCATTTGGTTTTACATTAGTATCTCCTAAATAAAAGCTCTTAATACCAGAACCACTGCCATCCGAACCACTAAATGTAGCTTTCTTATTTCCCATAGTCCATTCACTAGCAACACTTGCACTAGCCGAAGGTTTTTCTCTATCTATCTTAACATTTACCTTTTGTGTAGCCATACCACTACTAGTATTAATATTAAAACTATATTCACCATTAAAAAACACTAACGCTTCAACAATATAGATATTAACATATGTATCATCTCCTACTACCAAAGTCGTTATATTGCCTTTCTTTTTCTTACTAAGCATTCCATAGTTCCAAGTAGCTTCATTGCCAATTCCTTCTAAATTATTAACATTAGCATACAATAATACTTTATCACTATTAGTCCAGTCAACATTACCATTATTATTTAACTTTTTACCCAAAGTATTATTACGATATTCATAAACATCAATGCTTATTTTATCATTATTAACAATATTTTCTGTACTACAATTAGATGTATCACTTAGTTTAATCTCATAAGAATCATCTGTTCTTACAATATCAATATTAGTGCAATCCAAATACCCACCTAAAGGATTAGTAATTTTTTCATTATCATTACCATCCGGATTTTCTTCTGCCAAATATCCCTCTTCAATTAAAGCTTTAACTGGAATTGTTATTGATTCAACATTATTATCGTTCGCATACTCTAATGCCTTAGCCTTTATATTATCAACCTTTTGTTCATAACTTTTAGTCTTTATATTATTAGATATAGCTATATATGAAGGTACTGCAATTCCAATAATTATGCCAAGTATTGCGACAACCATAATAACTTCAACTAATGTAAATCCTTTATTTTTCATCATAAAATTCCTACTCTCATACTCCAATTCTAACATTTATTAACCCAAAATAAAAGAGCATTTTTTAAACACTCTTATCTTCTACCTTTACCATTATTTGGTTCACTTGGCCCTAAGAAATCATCGTAAACATATCCCATAGCATCTTTTTTTGAAACACCTGCTGGATACATAGCCATTAAATCTTTACGACTAACAACCTCTGGCTCTGTATAAGATGTATCTTCTAAAGACATCGGCATTCTTTTTTGCATTTCTTTTTCTTCTTGTTTTTTTTCAACAATTTTATTGTATTCTTTCTCTATTTTACGATAGGGAAGATTACTAATCTTAGCTTCGCTCCAATAACGATGATATTGACAAATAACTTCAACCATTTTTTCTAATTCATTTTCCACAAAAACCACCTCATGCCCTAATTATCGCATATATTTTTTGATTTTTAAAGTCCTATTTAAACAAATTACCAATCACCTTAAAAAAATCACTAACACCACCATCCATAAATTTATCTAACCCAGTAGAAATCTTATTGCCCATTCTCGATACCGGCGACGAATAATCTACATACTCCTTAGTAATATAATCCTTAATGTTTATCTCCTTACCCAAAGCCACATCTTCTTCAAACTCCTCTAGTTTCTCTTGCGTAATCACACTTTTCTTCGTTACCTGAGACTCATAATACCCACTAAGTTCAGCAATATAAAGTGCCAAAAAGATAAGAAAAGATACTCCTAGTAGCTGAAAAAACAAATTATTATTTTTCTTTTTATTCATTCTAACTCCCCTAAGTAATCTTTAAGTACCTTTGCTATTACCTCAATCGTATTAGCAACTTCCTCTATAGTATTATATTGACCACCTACCTCAATTAGAATTGCCTTACTACTAAAATCTTGATTATATATGCCATTAACTCCCGGACCCTCTTTTTGATATATACCTCTACTTAAAGTACTATCAAACTGGCTTATTAACTCATTTAACCTTGTTGCCAAGTCTAAATTTTTTTGATAATTTTCATGTTCTAACCCCACTAAAAACATTACCTTAGCATAACTCTTCCCGTTAATCACCGTTGTCGTCTTATCCTTACCCACCGAATCTCTATGTAAATCAATAAAATACTTAATACTAGGATTATTTTTAGATACCTCCTCTAAATACACCCTACTAGCGTTATACGAATACCTATAATTCCACCCATTTTCCTCCAATACATCCTTTATCTTTCTTTTCTCAACTACCGACTCAATCCCTAAATCTTTCAACCTCTCCTGAAAATAATAACTAGCCAACTTAACATCCGGCACAATATTATAAGGATTTAAATAAGAATTATAATAAGCTTCTTCATCATGAGTATTATAAATATAGATTAAAGGTTCACTATTCTTTACTTCTTCCTCATTATTTACTAAAGAAATATTCTCAATACCTAAAGGACTTTTCAAAATACTTTTACTAATTTGATTATTAAACCCAGTCTTTAACAAGTAATCAATATAATTACTAGGGTCCAATACCTGAGTCACTTTTTTCCTTAAAACATTTATCGTTACCGAAAAAGAAGCCAGTCCCACTAAAATAAAACTTAAAACCTTTAACTTTCTAAACCTATGTTTACCCTTAAATCTCTTTTTCATAATATCACATTCTAAGTAATATCATTTTTTTCCTAAAAATATTGTCACATTATAGCCTTCATTAAACTTTTAGCTAATATCTCACTTGTAGTCTCTAGTACCTCCAAAATATTATAATCGGTATAATAATTTTTCTTCACTTTCCATAACAATGGTACCCCAATAAATATCAAAGGTATCTTAAACGTTTCATAACTTATATTTTTATTAATACTTAAATTAGCCGATGGTATTATCCCACAATCATTTATCTCAATTGCCTGATTTAACGCCTTAGCATTCTTACTACATAAAGAATCAATAATAATTATCATACTAGGTTTCTCCTTATTAACTAATGCCTTAATTAACTCAAAAGAATTTATCCCCGTATTATTAACCACATTAGGATTAAATAAAATAACTTTAGGTATTGTTAAGAAATTATATTGATTAGTAGCAATCATTTTATTAGTTACTTTAATCCCTAAAGTATCCCCTAGTACATTGGGATTTCCTAACCCTATAACTAATATCTTTCTTAAATCTTTATCTTTAAAAAACTTCTTCAAAGTTTTATTTAAAACACCCTCTAAAACCAAAGCTTTCTTCTGCAAATACTCTAAAGAATAATTTATCACTAAGTAATGTCCCTTAGAATACTGTTTAATTTTCTTATCTAAGTTTATTTCATCAATTCTTATTCCTTTCGTATTAGTACTAATTACATTCATACTTTTTTGTGCATCAATAATACATTTTTGCATATTCTTCACCCTTAGTATTATGTAAAACATCTAAAAAATAATTCTAATATTTTAACAAAGTACCAAAAACTAGTAGGAATATTTGCAATAACCCTTGAAAAAAGCCAATAAATTTGATAAAATCATAGACGTATCTAAAGGAAGGAGTAAGTATTAATGGCTAATATTAAAAGTTCTAAAAAAGCAATTAAACAAATAGCTAAGACAACTCAAAATAATCATGAATTAAAAGCAAGAGTTAAAAATTCTATTAGAAATGCTGAAAAAGCAATTGCTGCTAAAAATAAAGAAGAAGCAATTTCTTTAGTTAAAGAAGTACAAGTAAATATTGATAAAGCCCAAGCAAAAGGTTTAGTTAAAAAGAACACTGCTGCTAGACAAAAATCAAGATTAAATAAAAAAGTAAAAGAATTGAACTAAGACTTGGTTCGGTTCTTTTTTTATGATAAAATTGTTATGGTGAATCATATGAAATTAAAAAAATTAATCTTTCCCATAATTCTTGTGGGCTTAATAATTTTAGAAGTTTGTTACTTAGACAAAATAACATCCTGGGCTTCCAAAATAATAAATAATCATCATGATATCGTAATAGCACCCTCTAATGAATATTACAAAGACTATGATTTTATGTTTGTAAAAAGAAGTACTGATTATACTCCCTATAGTTATAATGATTTATTAAATATTTTTTATAGCATTATCAATAATGGTTGGGACGAATTTACTTTCTATTGTCCTGAAGAATATGAAAATTGTATTAACGATGTTAAAAATATTTCTAGTCAAGAGGTTTTACTAACAGAAATAAATAATTATGCTAACCCCTTTAACTCCTTCGCGACCGTTCATACAACATACGACGAAACAGGAGAAATCAACGTTAATCTAACTAAGGTTTATTCTAAAGACCAAATCAAAGAAATCAATGCTTTATTAGATAAAATTATGGAACAAAATATTAATGATAGTATGACTTTAGAAGAAAAAATCACAGCCTTACATGATTATATAATTGATAATACTCAGTACGATATTGAAAAAAATAATACCGGCATTAGTAATTATGAATCAAATACTGCTTATGGTGCTCTAACTAGTCATTATGCAACTTGTAATGGCTATGCCGACACTATGGCTCTTCTATTAGACCGATTAGGAGTCAAAAACTATCGTATTGCTTCCGATAATCACATTTGGAATGCTGTCTATATCAATGATACTTGGTTACATCTTGACCTTACCTGGGATGACCCTGTTAGTGAAGATGGTGTAAATTACTTATATCATAAATATTTTCTTATTAATAATGAACAATTAAGAGGCGAAGATAAAGATTTAACTGACCATATCTTTGATTCCAGTGTTTATTTAGAGTTTAAAGACTAGTCTTAGTCTTTTTTGTTTACATATATTTTGTAAAGTTGAAAATTTTTTTAATTTGTGAGTTTTTGAATTTTTGCAAAAAATCTTTGCAATTTTTAAATTTTAGAGCCAAATTTGCGTTTGAAATGCGTTTTTGTTGCAGAAATTCGCATTTTTGTGTTTTTGACTTTTAATTTTTTTCCTGTAAGATACATGAGCAAAGGAGGAAGTAACATGAAAAATTTAACTTCACTAACTCATGATAAGGCTTTTAAAGCTATTGCTAAGGAATGTCCAGATTTCTTTTATAATTTATTGCATTTGATTACTGGAATAAGTTTAGAAAGAATTAAAGCTGGTAAATTACTTGATACTAAATTTATCAATAATAAGAAGAGATTTAAAGATTTAGATTTACTTTTTATGGTTGATGAAAACTTAATCATTAATATTGAAGTCAGTA
>ERZ779840.1758-NODE-1758-length-19989-cov-5.239992_pt1 | contig 19989 bp, 18 predicted proteins | sample MGYA00511561_ERZ779840 | MGnify/ENA primary metagenome ERZ779840 (study PRJEB29588, sample SAMEA2162036) | human gut metagenome | biome: human gut; feature: human-associated habitat; material: faeces | place: Denmark | collected 2008/2010 ...
CGGGACGGGGGGCTGCTGCCGGACGGGGCTGGAAGCTCCGCTGGGCGGGGCGCTCCGGTGCGGGCAGCGCCTTTTTGATGGAAAGATCCAGCTTTCCGTCCTTGATAGCAAGGAGCTTTACTTTAACGTCCTGCCCCTCCTGCAAAAAGTCATGTACATCGTTGACATAGCTGTTGGCGATCTCCGAAATATGTACCAGGCCGGACTTGCCGCCCTCCAAGGCCACGAAAGCGCCGAATTTTGTAATACTGGTGACCTTGCCCTCTAAGACTGTTCCGACCTCGTACTCCATAAGTGCTGTGTTACTCCTATTCTTATTCTTGTTAAAATAATAGTAACCGGCTGTGCCGGTAATGCTCAGTTGGATCGATCTAAAAACAGATAGCTGTTGCTGTCGATCATGCCCAGTTCTTCCCGGGCCAGTTCTTTCATTTTCTCCTCGGTGGGACCTTCTGCGATGTCGCTCCGCAGCGTCTCATTTTCCTGCTGGACATTCTCTACCTGCCGGGCATACTGATCCCGTTCCGCCTGCGCGGCCCGGACCTGCCCCTGAAGGGCATAAAGCCGCCAGCCCACTGTGGCCAGAAGCAGCAGGATCACCACATGGACCAGCAGATTACCTGATTTTTTCTTTTTTGCGGGTTTGACGGGCTTTGCCATGGGACATCCCTCCTTTGCGAAGGGGCTTCCATACTCCTTCAATATGTATTGTAGCGTATTTCCTGAGAAAATAAAAGAGGGTTTTTGCCTGAAATGCAAATTTTTTACAAACTGCGGCGCAAAACCGTCCCGGTAGACTCAGAAATTGGAACAATTCCATCCACCGGTCCATCCAGAAGTCCCAAACCGGCCGCAGGGGCCGGGAAAGCAGGGAAAAAAACAGAACGCCGCCGCCCAGTCCTCCCAGCAGGATGAACCCCCGGAGCTGGCCATCCGACTGCCGCAGGACGAACAGAAAGACCGCCAGACCTACGGCCTGACAGTAGAGCAGGTCCAGCGGCGCCGTCAGTCGGGGGTGCCGCAGCCGTACCGCCCGCAGCAGGTCGTACAGGACCCCGGCGCCCAGACCCAGCAGAATCGACAGGAGGAACGTGCGGAGCTGCTCCGTGACATGGATGGCCATGGCCTATCCGAACAGACGGCTGAAAAAGCCGCCCTGACGGTTCGGAGTGTCCTCATAGGAGATGGAGGTGATGCGGCCATCCACATACAACTCGCCCCCCTCTAAAGACAGCTTGCCGATGTGCAGGTCCTCCCCGGTGACGATCAGGGTCCCGGCGGAGGTGGTCATGATGACGCCGCTCTCGTCGAAGCGCTCCACATCCTCCACGCCGGAAACGGTAAGATGCGCCCGGTCCATCAGCTCCAGCCGATGAGGGGTGACGGGCATATTGAAGTCATTGGTCATAAGATCCCTCCCTGCCCTCAGTGTATGCGGACAGGGAGGGAGATAGAAGAACTTATTGGATCTGCCGGTACAGGGCGGCGGCATCGCTCTGCCGCACGGTCTCCTGAACGGACAGCACCTCCACGGTGACGGTCCGTACGCCGAAGCGAAGGGTGATCTGATCTCCCTCCTTCACCTCGTAGGAGGCCCGGGCGGGCTTACCGTTGACGGTGACCAATCCATTGTCGCAGGCTTCGTTGGCCACGGTCCGCCGCTTGATGAGCCGGGAGACCTTGAGATATTTGTCTAAGCGCATGATGCTTCCTTTCTTGAAAAATGAAAAAGGGGGCGTAACGCCCCCTTTACGGTGTGAATTTATTCAGCCACAGCGTCCTTCAGAGCCTTGCCGGCCTTGAACACGGGCACCTTGGAAGCGGGGATCTCGACAACTTCCTTGGTACGGGGGTTACGGCCGGTGCGGGCAGCGCGGGACTTGACCTCGAAAGAACCGAAGCCAACCAGCTGGACCTTGTCGCCTTCCTTCAGAGCGGCGGTAATGGCGTCCAGGGTAGCGGAGACAGCAGTCTCAGCGTCCTTCTTGGAAATTTCAGCGGCAGCGGCCACGGCGGCGATCAGTTCAGCTTTGTTCATGAGTATATCCTCCTGTAAAATAATTAAAATTCCATTTATCTTTTATCGCGTTTCCGCAATGAAGATCTTAGTTTTCTTTGGCTTGCTCCCAAAGAGCGATTTTTTCCGCTTCCGTATAAGCGTTCAGCGGACGGTCGGCGGCATCCGCCACCCGGCGGAACCGACCTTGGTATTTGTCACAGGCCCGGTGCAGAGCGTCCTCCGGGTCCACACCGGACATCTGGGCGATCTTGCAGAGAATGAACAGAGCGTCGCCCAGCTCCTCCCGGATGCCGTGAGGACTGTCCACAGGCTGTCCGGCCTCCACGGCCTGCCGCAGCTCGGCGGTTTCCTCATCCAGCTTGTCCAGCGCACCGGCAGCGGAGTCCCAGTTGAATCCGGCCTTTACAGAGCGGGAGACGATCTTTTCCGCCCGCCACAGCGCCGGCAGCGTATGGGGGACGGCTTCCACAGCGTCCGCCGGGGAGGTGAACCCCTTTTCCTTCTTTTTCTGAGCCTCCCAGCCCTCCAGCGCCTGTGCGCTGTCGGCGGCCTCGGCAGCGCCGAATACATGGGTATGGCGGAACACCAGCTTCTGAGCCACGCCGTCTACCACATCATCTGCGGTGAAACGGCCCTGCTCCTCTTCCATCACGGAATGGAACACCACCTGAAGCAGAACATCCCCCAATTCCTCGCACATACCGGGGATGTCATTCCGGTCAATGGCGTCCAGCGCCTCGTAGGTCTCCTCCAGAAAATTCCGGCGGATGGACTGGTGGGTCTGCTCGCGGTCCCAAGGACAGCCCTCGGGGGCACGCAGCAGGTGCATGATGGTGAGAAGATCCTCCCACCCATAGCGTTGTTTCCTTTGAAAATTTACCATATCTCCACTGCCTTTGCAAGCTATTTTATCCTGAAAACGTTGATATAACAGGATTTTTTATAAATCGTTCACTTCAAGCGCAAAAGTTTGGCTATTTTTTCGCCTTTAGGCAGAGCTTTTACGTCCTCTGCCCGTAAGATTCGCAGGGTAATGACCAGAACGCCGTATACCACTACACCGGCCAGAATGCCGCAGAAGGTAGCGAGGGCATTGGCACCGTAAGCGCTGTGGCCGCTGAGGACTCTGGCAACAAGGCCGCACACTGCCCAGGCGGCGGCGCCCATCACGGCGGAGGCTACGATGGGCTTTCCGAACAGCCGCGTGTACCGGGGTTTCTCCGGGGAATATTTCCACACGAAGAAGAGGTTCAGTCCGCAGATGGTCAGATAGCAGCACAGGGTAGAAATGGGCGCGCCGTGGATGCTGATGTCCGGGTTGCCCACCAGAATGTAGTTCATGACCACTTTCACCACGCCGCCGGCGATGACGGTGAAAATAGGAAGCTTCTCCTTACCATAGGTCTGCAAAATGGCATTGGTCAAAATCATCAGGCAGATGAAGATCAGGGCAATGCCTAAAATCTGCAAATGGGGACCCGCCGCCAGCGCGTCCTCCGGCTGCATGGGCAGCATGAGCCGCTCAATGGGGGTGGACAGCACGGAGAGACCCACGCCCGCGGGCAGCGCCAGAATGGCGATGAGTCGGAAGGCGGAGGAAATGATGCGGTCCGCCTCAGCGTGGTCCTTCCGGGCCAGCGCCGCCGCCGCGAAGGGAATCAGGCTCATGGTGACAGGATAAACAAAGGAAGCCACCATGTTGGGCATATTCATGGCGATGCGGTACTGGCCGTTCAGCACAGCCGCTGCTGTTTCTGAAAGGCCCAGCCCGTTTTGCAGGCGGCCCATGACGATCTTGGTATCAATGATGTTGATGATGCTCATGGCGGAGTTGCTCAGGGTGATGGGAACGCCGATGAGCAGGATCTGCTTGATGATCTGCCCGCTGGAGGAGGGAACGTCCAAGGATTCCTTCCGGTTCCGGTGGGTGACGAGGTAGGCGCACAGGAACAGCATGGATACCGCTGTGCCCGCCGTGACGCCCACAATGGCCCCCGCCGCACTGAGCTCGGCGGTCTTGCCGATGTGGAGCACATACCACGCCAGAGGCAGACCGATGCCCAGCTTCAAAAGGGCCTCCAGCACCTGGCTGACGGCAGTGGGGGTCATGTTGCCCTGACCCTGCGTGTAGCCCCGCATACAGGCCAGCAGGCACACGCAGAACACCGCTGGGGCCAGCGCCTGTACGGCGGTGGCGGCCAGAGAGTTGTTCAGGAACCGGGCCAGCGCGTCCGCACGGAAGAACATCAGCACGGAGCAGACCAGACCCAGACCGAAGAACAGCCAGATGGCGGTGGAGAAGATCCGCCGCTTCTCGTTTTCCAGCCCCTTGGCGTGGGCCTGACTGGTCATCCGGGAGATGGCCAGGGGCAGGCCCGCCGTGGAAAAGGTCAGCAAAAAGTTGTAGATCTGGTAGGCGGTGTCAAAATAAGTTTGTCCCGCGCTGCCCAGAATATTGCTGAGAGGGATCTTGTAGGCCGCGCCGATGAGCTTGACGATGACCACAGCCGCCGCCAGAATGGCGGCGCCGCCTAAGAAGGATTGCTTTTTCGCAGGAGTTGCCATGGATGTTACCTCGAATTTTCAGATTGAGAGGGGCGGGGCGTATCCCCGCTCAGCGGGCGAAAAAATCTTTTCGCCCCGCTGAGCAGGTTTTCAGAACTTTATAAAAGTTCTGAAAACTTAGGATTTCAATGGCGCAGGAAACCCCTCTTAGGTTTCCCGCACACACCCTTTACCCGCAAGGGGTATGCGGCATCCGTAGAGCGGCGGAGCCGCTAACGGCTGCCCTACCTTACCGCTGCAGAGAATTTATCGCTTTATCGACAGTCTTTCGGCGGCATACCGCCGCTATTGGTTAGGTATGCGCCGCAGGAGCGGAACATACCCGTCATTACAGCTTTTCGCCGCAGTCCCGGCAGTATACGTCCTCCGGCTGGACCTCATGTCCGCAGCGGGGGCAGATCAAATGGATGATGGGTTCTCCCTCCAACTCCCGGAGCCGGGCCTTGAGCTCATCGATCTCCCGCATTTTTTCCAGCAGCAGCTCGGAATCCGTAGGAGTGCCGGTGTGGGTGGCATACAGCAGCTCGCCCAGTTCCCGGAGACCGACGTTGACGCCGGCGCGGAGATCCGCGATCTCTAACTGCCGCTTGGCGGCATCCGTCAACCGTTTGGCGCCCAACCCCATGGTACAGATGGCGTCCCGCGCCAGTCCTTCCGCCTTGGTCCAATACGCTTCACAGCTATGTTCCATGAATGACCCTCCTTACGGCCGTGGCCGCCCGTTTAAGTTTCGGGAACGTATTTTTGATAAAACTCCGCGAAAGCAGCCTGGTTTTGCTGGATTTTCTCCGGCCGCTCCGTGTATTCCTTGGGATACTTCAGGTTAAAGACCCGCTCGATGTGGTTGGTGCCGGGCTCCACCATTTTAGTGGAACCGCCCGCACCGAAGGACAGGATGGAGCAAAGCTCCGACATGATGTCCACATTGTACCAGCACTCTCCGCCTGGGCGGCACCAGCCCACATTTTCAAAGCTGCCGGACATGTATTTCTGCCGGTAGAGGTAGTAGGGGGCGAAGCCCGCGGACCGGAGGGTGGGGGCGGCATAGTCCAGCATGGACTGCACGGCCGCTCCGTCGGGAATGGAGAGACCCTCCATGAGAATGCGGCTGCCCTTTTTCAGCGCCAGCGTGTGGACGGTGATGTTGCTGGCCCCCATTTCCAGACATTTGTCCAGAGAACGGCGAAAGCCCTCCGGTGTATCCGCCGGCAGACCTGCGATGAGGTCCATGTTGACGTGGGGGAACCGGTAGGCCTGCACCAGCTCCATGGCCCGCACCGTATCCGCAGAGGCGTGGTGGCGGCCAATGGCGGCGAGAACGTGATCCTCCATAGTCTGAGGATTCACGCAGACCCGTGTGACGCTGTGACTTTTCAGAACGGCCAGTTTTTCGGCGGTGATGGTATCCGGACGGCCGATCTCTACCGTGATCTCCGGACAGGCGGAGAGGTCGAAGGATTCTTCCAGAGCCGTCAGGATGGCATCCATCTGATCCGGCGTTAGGATGCCGGGGGTGCCGCCGCCCATGTAAAAGGCGCGGGGGCGCAGACGATTGCTGCGCACCATATCCCCGCCGGAGCGGATCTCCGCGATCAGGGCCTTTACATAGGGCTCCACCAGAGAAAAACTTCGCTCCACGCTCTGACTGACAAAGGAGCAGTAGGCGCAGCGGGTGGGGCAGAAGGGGATGCCCACATACAGGTCGATGTCCCGCTGATCCAGCCGCTTCCGCGCCTGATAGCCCACGGTGCCGGTCTCCAGGGCCAGGGCGGCCCGGTCCTCCGGGACAAAGTAATGCTCTTTCAGATAGTTCTTGGCTTCCTCCGGTGTTTTGCCCTCCATCAGCGCCCGTGTGATGGGCTTGTCGGGCCGGACGCCGGTGAGCATCCCCCAAGGGGGCAGCGTCAGCTTTTCCGCGGCGCGGAGCGCTTCCGGCAGCTTGGGATACAGATCCAGAAATGCCAGATAGAAGCAGGCCGCCACGGCGTAGCGCCGCTGGCCTTCTTTTTTAAAGTCCGTGCCGGTGAGGGGGGATGCAAAGGTCCCGGCGGCGGTGTATCCGTGATAGTGCAGCTCCGCTGAGACCTGGCAGTCCGCCGCCGTTTCCCCGGCGGCAAGGCGGCACCACGCCTCATCTTCCGGCTGTACCACGTCATAGGTCGGTTTTTCCAAGGGGAAGAGGGTCATCAGGCTCTGTTCGACGATATAGCGCTCGTCATGACCTAAAAATTCCAGCTTCATATCAGCCTTGCTCCCGCAGTGCCATCTGCATATAGGGGTTGAAGCGCCGCTCCCGGTCCAGAGTGCTGGGCTCCATGTGTCCCGGCAGGACCCGGTAGTCCCCGGGAAGGGCGGCCAGCCGGGCCAGAGAGGCCATCATCTGCTTCATGCTGCCACCGGGAAAATCCGTCCGGCCGCAGGAACCAGCAAACAGGGTGTCCCCGCAGAACAGGGTATCTCCGCACAGCAGCGTGACGCTGCCCTCGGAGTGGCCGGGGGTGTGAAGCACCTGAAGTTCCAGCGTGCCCACCGTGATGCGGTCTCCCTCCCCATAGAAATTTACGCCGCCGAAGGGGATCCGGGCCAGTTCGCTTTTCAGAGGGAACAGCTGGGTCTGCGGACTGTCAAAATCCGCCTGATGGATATAGACCGCCGTCGGCGGCAGCGTCTCCATCAAAGCCGACACCGCACCGGTGTGGTCATAGTGGCCGTGGGTCAGCAGGATCTTATCCACGGTGCAGTCCAGCTTTTCCGCGGCGGAGAGGATCAGCTCCGACTCCGCACCGGGATCGATCACGGCGCAGACCTTAGCAGCTTCATCGCAGAAAATATAGCAGTTGGTGCCGATGGACCCCACCTGCAAGGCTTGGATCTTCATAAGACACACCTCATTGAAATCAGTTTACTCTTCCGTGTCGAACAGGATGGTGACCGGACCGTCGTTCTGGGAATAGACCTGCATATCGGCGCCGAATTCGCCGTGCTGCACGTCGAAGCCCCGCTCCCGGCAGTGGGCCATGAACCGCTCATAGAGGGGGATGGCCAGATCGGGCTTGGCCGCGCCGGAGAAGCCGGGGCGGCGGGAGGAGGTATCGGCGTATAGGGTGAACTGGGACACCACCAGCAGGCTGCCGCCAACCTGCTCCAGATTCAGGTTCATCTTTTCGTTTTCATCCTCAAAGACCCGCAGATTGCAGATCTTGTCCGCCAGCTTGTCGGCGGTGACCTCCGTATCGTTGGGGCCTACGCCCAGCAGCACCAGAAAACCGGTGCCGATCTGACCGTTGACCTGTTCATTGATGACAACAGAGGCGTTTTTGACTCGTGTAACAACAGCACGCATGGTAGCAACTCCTTATTTAATACCCGAAAGGGTATGCTTCGTAATGGGCCTTGCCCGCAAATCGGGCAAATCCGTGTGTTTTGCATTTTATCAAGAGCGGTTTTTTGCGGCAGCGGAGAAAACCCGTTTCCAATGCCGCGAAAGATCAGCCCACAGGCCGGTTGACCTGCAGAACGCCGGAGATCTGATGGAGCTTGTTCATGAGGGTGGACAACTGCGCGCCATCCTTGATCTGGATCTCGATGCGGATGATGGCGAAGCCGTCCTCCGTGCTGCGGGTGTTCAGACCCAGCACAAAGGTTTTGGTGGTGGAGAGGGCGGAGGAGATGTCCAGCAGCAGGTTCAGCCGGTCCTTGCAGACCGCCTCGATGGTGGTGGGATAGCTGTCATTGGTATCGGTGCCCCAGGAGACATGGATCCAGCGGTCGGGCTGCTCCTTCCGCTTTTCCTCCGAGGCGTTGGGACAGTCCGCCCGGTGGACGGACACGCCGTAGCCACGGGTGATGAAGCCCACGATGTCGTCTCCGGGGACGGGGGTGCAGCATTTGGAGAACTTCACCAAACAGTTGTCCAGACCTTCCACGATAATGCCCTGCTCGCTCTTGACGGCCTTGGGCTGCTTGGGAGTGTCCGCAGGCTTGGGGTCCTCCTTGGGCTCCGCCACAGCCTCTGCCAGCATCTGCCCCTGCTGCCGCTGCTGCTGGCGGCGCTGCAGCTCGCCCTGGATCCGGCTCACCGCCTTCTGAGCGGTGAAGCCGCCATAGCCGATGGCAGCATAGAGATCGTCCAGCGTGGGATAAGCTACCTTTTTCAGCAGCACCGGCAGGAATTCCGGGTCCAGTACGTCTTTCATGGCGATGCCGCAGTGACGCAGCTCCGCGTCGAAGGCGGAGCGGCCGTTGGCGATGTTCTCGTCCCGCTTTTCCTTTTTGAACCACTGGCGGATCTTGGAGCGGGCCTCGTTGCTCTTGGCAATCTTCATCCAGTCCCGGCTGGGGCCCTTGGCGTTTTTGGAGGTCAAAATCTCCACGATGTCGCCGTTTTTCAGCACATGGTCCAGTGTGACGATGCGGTTATTCACCTTGGCGCCGATCATGCGGTTGCCCACGGCGGAATGGATGGCGTAGGCGAAGTCGATGGGGGTGGCTCCGGCGGGGAGGTTCTGCACGTCGCCGTTGGGGGTGAACACGAACACCTCGTCGGAGAACATATCCACCTTCAGGGAGTGGATAAACTCCTCAGCATCGGCACCTTCCTGATTTTCCAGCAGGCGGCGTACCCACTCGTACTTGCCCTCGGTGCCGGCACCCTGACCGTTCTGCTTATACTTCCAGTGGGCGGCCACGCCGTACTCGGCGATCTCGTGCATCTCCGTGGTGCGGATCTGCACCTCAAAGGGGATGCCCTCGTTGCCCATGACGGTGGTGTGGAGGCTCTGGTAGCCGTTGGGCTTGGGGGTGCCGATATAGTCCTTGAAACGTCCCAGAATAGGCTTGTAGAGGTCGTGGATCACGCCCAGCACGTTGTAGCAGTCGCTGACGGTGTCTACCACCACCCGGAACGCGAAGAGGTCAAAAATCTCATCCAGAGATTTGTTCTGGCTGAACATTTTCCGGTAGATGGAATAAGGGTGCTTCATGCGGCCGTAGACAATGTGCTTGATGCCCATTTCATTGAGCCGCTGATCGATCTGAGCCTGGGTGCGGCTCATGAGAGCGTCATACTCCGGGCGCTTGGCGTCCAGTTTGGAGACGATCTCATCGTAGCCGATGGGGTCCAGATATTTTAAGGAGAGATCCTCCAGCTCCCACTTCATCCGCTGCATACCCAGCCGGTGTGCGATGGGGGCGTAGATCTCCATGGTCTCCAGAGATTTCTGCTTCTGCTTGGCGGGAGTCTGATACTCCATGGTCCGCATATTGTGGAGCCGGTCGGAGATCTTGATGAGGATGACCCGGATGTCCTTACTCATGGCGATGAGCATTTTCCGAAGGTTCTCCATCTGCTCGTCTTCCTTGGTGGCGTACTGGATCCGGGTCAGCTTGCTGACGCCCTCCACCAGATCCGCCACCGTGGGGGAGGTGAGCTTGGCCACGTCATCATACGTGGCGTCCGTATCCTCAATGACATCGTGAAGCAGGGCCGCCTCGATGGACTCGGAGTCCAGGTGCAGTTCCTCCGCCACGATCTGCGCCACGGCTAAGGGGTGGGTGATATAAAGCTCACCGCTTTTGCGGCGCTGCTCGCCGTGATGCTGCTTGGCGAATTCATAGGATTCGCGGATGCGCTTGAAATCCGCGCCGGGATTGTATTCCCGGACGGTGTTCTCCAATTTCTCAAACTGTTCGTCAATCGTCACTGCGAATCACCTCGTTTAACCTCCGCACCGCCCCGGAGGCGGCGCAGGAAGGGAGAGGCGTAAAGATCCACCTTTCCCTGAATGGGATTGAGACATAGCGTAACCCGGTCCTCCTGCCGGGACAGGGAGATGAGTCCCCGTTCCTGAAAGACCGTCAGGGCCAGCGCGGCCCGGAGAAAACTGTCGCAGCCGCCTACCTGCGCCGCCAGAGAACGGAGATAGGGCAGCAGATCTGTTTCCAGCTTGCCCTGCTTCAGGTGCCGGTCCAGAATCCGCCAGAAGGCGGCAAACTGGTCCCGGGAGATCATGAGCCGGGCGGTCTCCTGGGCCGTGAGGGGCTGCTCCCCCGTCAGGCGGTGCAGCAGGTCCAAGGATTCCGCCTCGTGGCGGCTGGGAGTCAAAGAGGGACGCAGGTCCACCAGCTGCAATTGCAGAGTGGTGGTGCCCCGGAAGGTGTTGGCCTGCAAATAGAAGGCAGCATCCACCCGGCAGCCGGGCTCCAACTGAGCGGCGGCCTCCGGCATGGAGAAGAAAATGGCGTCAAACCGGCTGGGGCCCTTGCTGAGCCGCAGCTTCAGGTGCTTGCCCTGGCCCACGGCCTGAACGCTGTCCACCGTGGCGCCCAGCAGCGCGAACACCGGGCGGGGATTCCCGGAGCCGTAAGGCTCCAGTTGAGCCAGATGGTCCACCTGCTCCAGCGTCATATCCGCCGGGTTGGAAATGGCGGCGTCTACCTCCAGACAGCTCACCGCCCGCTCACCGCCGGAGGCGGCCTTTACGAAGCGGTTCATCCGCTGGCGGAAGGTATCGATGTTTTCCTCCGGGATGGTAAAACCGGCTGCCAGTTCGTGACCGCCGAAGCCGTCCAGCAGGTCAGAGCAGGATTCCAGCGCGGAAAACAGGTTGAACCCGCCGTAGGAGCGGCAGGAGCCCTTGCCGGAGCCGTCCTTCAGATGGATCATGAAGCTGGGGGCGGCGTATTTTTCACTGAGACGGGAGGCTACGATGCCCACCACGCCCTGATGCCATTCCTCGCTGGAAAGCACCAGCGCGTTCCGTTCCTCCGGCCGCAGCCGTTCAATTTGGGCGATGGCGTCGGCGCAGATGGACTGCTCCACCGCCTGCCGCTCCCGGTTCAGGTCGCATAGCTGCTTGGCCAGCTCCTCTGCTTTGGCGGGATCGGTCTCCTGCAAAAGGTCCGCGGCCAGATCCGCAGCCCCCATGCGCCCGGCGGCGTTGATCCGGGGGGAGAGAACGAAGCCAATCTGGATGGAGGTGATGGGCTTGCCCAGCAGCCCTGCCTCTTTCAAAAGGGCGTGGATGCCCACAAAATCCGTGTGGTTCAGGGCGGCAAGGCCGCAGGAGACAATGGTGCGGTTTTCGCCCTCCATCCGCATGACGTCGGCAATGGTGCCGATGGCGGCCAGAGTGCAGTACCGGGCGAACAGGGCGTTTTCCCGGTCCGGTCCGCCCAGAGCCAGCACCAGCTTCAGCGCCACGCCCACGCCAGCCAGATATTTGAAGGGATAGGTGTCATCCGGACGGTGGGGGTCCACTACCGCTACGGCCCTGGGGAGGTTTTCCTTACATTCATGGTGATCCGTCACCACCACGTCCATGCCGATGGATGCGGCAAAGTCAATCTCCTCGTTGCCGGTGATCCCGCAGTCCACGGTGATCATCAGGGTGGCGCCCTTGTCCCGCAGGCCCTGGATGGCGTCTTTGGAAAGGCCGTAGCCGTCCTCGATCCGCCGGGGGATATAGCGCAGGCACTTGGCACCGCAGTTTTTCAGATAGTCCAGAAGCAGCACCGTGGAGGTGATGCCGTCCACATCGTAATCGCCGAAAACAGCGATGGTCTCATCGTTGGCCAGCGCCTTCTGGATCCGAGCCACCGCCTTGTCCATGTCCCGCATGAGCATGGGGGAGATCGTCAGAGAGGTCTCCCGCTCCAGCGCCTCGGCAGCGGCCTCGGAGGTGGTGATGCCCCGGGCGGCCAGCACCGTGGCCAGCAGACTGGGGTAGCCGGCTTCCTTCAAAAGGGCAGTGTCCTGTTCTGATGCCGTACCGATATGCCATTTCTGATACTTCATTCGGACACCCCCATTCTCAAATCAGGCGGAACAAACAATGTTCCACATTAACAAACATACAGTATAGCAGAAAAACACCGGAAGGTAAAGCACATATTTATACAGAAAGGGACTGTTTCGGCGGCTGAGACTGCTGATTTTTCGATTTCCCGGACAGAACGGGCCATCTTCAACCGAATATGCGGCCGGAAACGCAAAAAGCCAGCGCTCCCGTAAGGGAACGCTGGCAAGGTTTCTTATTCGGCAGGCTGGTCCTCTGCGGTTTCCGCAGGCAGGACGTACCGGCTCAGGTTCTGCTGAAGCTGGAAGGAGAACTCGTCATTCTTCTTCAGACTGTGGAGATAGGCGTGGGAGGCGGCCTGTTTTTCCTGCTCCTCAATGACGCTGACCGCGATGTTGGAGCAATGATCGCCCACACGCTCGGCATTGTTCAGCAGATCATTGAGGATGAAACCGAGTTGGATGGTGCACTGGCCGCTTTGGAGCCGCCGGATGTGACGGCTGCGGATCTCCTCCGTAAGGAGGTCCATAGTTTCCTCCAGAGGTTCCACCTGCCGGGCCATCTGGGGATCGTCCGACTGGAAGCTGCGCAGGGCGCTGTTCAGCAGATCCTCCAGCAGGGAGGTCAGCACATCCACCTCTTCCCGGGCAATGGGGGAGAAGGCCAGTTGCTTTTCGTGAAGCTCCTTGGCGGATTCCTGCAGGTTCAGAGCGTGGTCACCGATGCGCTCAAAGTCTCCGATGGCGTGAAGCAGGCGGGAGACGGTGCGCATATCGGCGGAGGAGGTGCCGTGCTGAGAGATCTGGACCAGATAGCCGCCCAGACGGTCCTCATAGGTGTCCAGCTTGTCCTCGTTGGCCAGGATCTGTTCCTCCCGGCTGCCGTCATACTGGATGAACTGGGCCAGAGCCAGCTGCATGCTTTCCAGCGCCAGAGCGCCCATGCGGTTGGTCATGACGGCGCATTCGCTGACAGCCACGCCGGGGGTCCGCATCAGCCGGGGGTCCAGGAAGGCAAAGTCAGAGGGCTTGTCCTCCGTGGAGATCACCTTGTTGGCAAGGCGCTCCAGCTGCCGGCTGAAGGGCAGCAGCACAAGGGTGGTGCAGACGTTGAAGATCGTGTGGCAGAATGCGATGCCAACAGCGCCGATGGGCTCTGTCAGGAAGGGCAGATTCAGGAATATCTCGCCGCCAAACAGGGCCAGCAGACCCAGAGCGGTGCCGATGAGGTTGAAGGAGATGTGGATGACGGACACCCGCTTGGCATTGCGGCTGACGCCGATAGAGGAGATCAGAGCCGTAACGCAGGTGCCGATGTTCTGGCCCATGATGATGGGGATAGCGATGCCGTAGGTGACGGAGCCGGTCATGGCCAGTGCCTGCAAAATGCCAACGGAGGCGGCGGAGGACTGGATGATGCCGGTGAAGGCGGCGCCTACCAGCACACCCAGGAAGGGATTGGTGAAGGCAGTCATGAAGTGGGTAAAGCCCGGCATATCTGCCAGAGGAGACACCGCGCCGCTCATCAGCTCCATGCCATACATTAAAATAGAGAAGCCCATCATCACCCGGCCCACGTCCCGGCGACGCTGCCGCTTGGAGCCCATAATGAGCAGAATACCGATCAAAGCCAGCAGGGGGGAGAAATTCTTGGGCTTGAGGAAGTTGACAAAGAAGTTCTCGCTTTCGATGCCGGTGAGGGACAGCAGCCACGCTGTCAGGGTGGTGCCGATATTGGAACCCATGATGATGCCGATGGTCTGTCCGATCTCCATGACGCCGGAGTTCACCAGACCCACCAGCATGACTGTCATAGCGGAGGAGGACTGAATGGCGATGGTGATGCCCGCACCCAGCAGCAGACTTTTGATGGGGTTGGAAGTCATGCGCTTGAGCAGACGCTCCAGCTTGCCGCCGGCCATTTTTTCCAGACTTTTGGACATGACCGTCATGCCGTATAAGAAGAAGGCCAACCCGCCGCACAGGGTAAAGAGCGAAAAAATGTTCATATCAGATCCCTTTCTGCCCGAGGTATCCATCGGACCAGGTATGCGCTCATTATGTTATGATATTCTACTCCTGATTATAAGTGGTAAAGCGGGGATGTGCCTATTGACAAAGCGGACAAAAAAACGGAGAAAACCAACGGCAAGACATACTGTGTGCGCAAACTGACCAAAGAATGTCCGCGGCAGACATACGATGCGCTGCAGCCTGAAACCAGCCATAAATCGTGATGGTATATTCATAAGTACGGTTAATGTCTGCGGCGGCTGATCTCTGAAATGAACTGTGAAAAGTGCCAAACGAAAACGATTTCCCCTGTGCACGATAACAGTTTTACACTTTGAGCAAAGTTTAAGATTGAAAGTCTGCTATGTTTGTGCTAAATTAATACTGTCAGGAATTCGGCTTTTTGCCGGAAACATCCTGAAAAAAATGAAAAGGAGCAAATGAAGAATGAAGAAGTTGTTTGCACTGTCTCTCGCACTGGTAATGACTCTGTCTCTGGCTGCCTGCGGCGGCAAGAAGACCGAGGCCCCTGCCGACACCGAGAACAAGGCCGAGACCGAGACCCCCACTACCGGCGATGTCAAGGTCGCTGTTGTCCTGAAGACCCTGGCCTCTGAGTACTGGGGCTATGTGGAGGCCGGCTGCAAGGCCGCCGGTGATGATCTGGGTGTTGACGTGGTCGTGGTTGGCCCCGGCGCTGAGAGCGACATCGAGGGTCAGGTTTCCATGATCGAGCAGCAGATCGGCGCTGGCTGCGACGCCATCGTCTGCGCTCCCAACGATGCTGGTGCCGCTCAGGGCGCTCTGCAGGCTGCCATCGACGCTGGCATTCCCGTGCTGGCTGTTGACACCAACGTTGGCATCGCTGGCCAGACCTCTTTCGTGGGCACCTCCAACGTGGACGCTGCTTATGAGGGCGGCAAGTGGGCCATCGAGCAGGCCGGTACCGACGCCAAGGCCGTTATCATCTACGGTCAGGAAGGCGACAACACCTCCAACATGCGTATGGAAGGCTATGAGAAGGCCTGCACCGAGGCTGGCGTGGAAGTTCTGGCCAAGCTGTCCGGCAACAACCTGACCGACGGCGCTACCAAGGCCATGGAAGACCTGCTGAGCGCTTATCCCGATCAGATCGACATCGTGCTCTGCCACAATGACGATACCGCTATCGGCGCTATGAACGCCTGCAAGTCCGCCGGCGTGTCTGACATCACCATCGTTGGCTTCGACGGCAACGCTTCCGCCGTGAAGCTGATCCTGGACGGCGAGCTGGTGAAGGCTACCGTCGCTCAGCAGCCCTATGAGATGGGCTATCAGGTGATCGAGGCTGCCGTGAAGGCTGTCAAGCTCGAGCCCGTTGACGAAGTCATCAACGCTCCCGTTCAGGTTGTTACCGCTGAGAACGGCCAGGCTTACCTGGACAACCTGGAGGCCATGAAGGGCTAATTCAGCCTGACTGCTATCCATAGCTGAAAAGCAAAAAAGCCGGAATACAGCGGCAGGTTTTCTGCCGCTGTATTCCGAAAAGCCGATCATGCGCGTGCCTGCAAGCGGAAACCTGATGGGTTCCCACGGCGGAACGGAGAATTTTCGGCACGCCGGGATCTGGCAGGAACCATTCTCTGTCTGATCCCGGTTACAATACGCACAGAAGAAAACGATTAAACAGCAAGCACATTTCAACGAAAATGACCCCGGGAATCGGGATCGAGAGAGCGCTTCCGCTGCGGCGGGAGCGGTTCGGAAATCAGGAAAAACAGAAACGAGGTAATTCCATGAGCGAGTATGTCGTCGAACTGAAACATATTACCAAACGTTTTCCTGGTGTTGTCGCGTTAAAAGACATGTCTATCGGCATCAGACCCGGTGAGATCCACGGTCTGATCGGAGAAAACGGCGCAGGTAAATCCACCTTGATCAAGGTGCTCACCGGCGTTCACACTCCGGAAGAAGGGGAAATCTTTGTGGACGGCCAGAAGGTCGTTTTCAAAAACCCTGTTCAGTCCCGCGAGGCAGGCATCGCCTGTGTGTATCAGGAGCTGAACATCGTCAAGCAGCTGCCTGTCACGGATAACGTTTTTATGGGGCGTGCCGTTAAGAAGGGATTGCTGCTGGATTATCCCCGGATGCACGCCGAGGCGGAGGAAGCGCTGAAAACACTGGGACATCCGGAGATCAACGTCCACCTGGAGTGCGGTAAGCTGGGCGTGGGTCAGCAGCAGATGGTGGAGATCGCCAAGGCTGTGTCCCTGGATGCCAAGCTCATTATTATGGATGAGCCCACTTCTTCTTTGGGTAAGGAAGAGATCGAGCAGCTGATGGAGACCGTCCGGGGCCTGAAGGCCAAGGGCGTGGCCATCCTGTTCGTGTCACATAAACTGGAAGAGCTCTTTGAGCTCTGCGACCGTGTGACCGTCATGCGTGACGGCGAGCACATCATCACCGAGGATACCGTGAACCTCACGGAGGACTCCCTCATCAACGCCATGGTGGGCCGTACTCTGGATAACCTGTATCCCAAGGAATTCGGCACCAAGGGCGAGGTGTGGCTGGAGGCCAAGGGCCTCAACGAGGCCGGCGTCCTGCACGATGTCAGCTTTAAGGCCCATGCGGGCCAGATCACCGGCTTTGCGGGCCTCGTCGGCGCAGGCCGCACGGAGACCATGCGGGCGGTGTTCGGCGCTGACAAGCTGGACAGCGGCGAGATCTACGTCAAGGGCGAGAAGGTACATATCAGAACGCCGAAGGACGCTATCAAGAGAAAAATCGCCTTCCTGACAGAGGACCGTAAGGGTCAGGGCCTGGTGCTCAACCTGGATGTGCGGACCAATCTGGTCCTGGCCAATATGAAGGGCTTCTCCAACGGTCCTTTCTTGGACAAGGACCGCATTGAGCAGGCGGGCAATGACAATGTCAGCGCCCTGAAGATCAAGACCCCCTCCCTGAATGAGGTCGTCGGCCAGCTGTCCGGCGGCAACCAGCAGAAGGTGGTTATCGGTAAGTGGGTCAATACCGACGCCGACATCTTTATTTTCGATGAGCCCACCCGTGGTATCGACGTGGGCGCCAAGATCGAGGTTTACCGGGTCATGAACGATCTGGTGAAGGCCGGCAAGTGCGTCATCATGGTCTCCTCCGAGCTGCCGGAGATCCTGGCTATGAGCGACCATGTGGTAGTTATGCGCGGCGGCCGTGTGATGGCTGATATTGACCGGGACACGCCGCACTTCAATTCCGAAGACATCATGAAAGCGGCCTGGGGAGGAGAGTTAGACTGATATGAAAAACACGAAAATGAAAGAGCTTCTGCAAAAGCTCGGTACACTGATGGCCCTTGCCATCCTGGTTTTGATTTTCTGCATCACCATGCCGGACAAGTTCATGAAGGTCGGTAACTTCATGAATATCCTGAAGCAGGCATCCATCAACTGCCTGATCGCTTCCGGTATGCTGTGCGCCCTGATTACCGCCGGTATCGACCTGTCCGTTGGTTCCAACTGCGTGCTGTGCACCTGCACCATCGGCGTTATGGTCCAGTCCGGCATCACGAACCCCTTCCTGCTGGTGCTCTGCGGTCTGGCCGTCAGCACCCTGGCCGGCTTCATCAACGGTACGCTGCTGACCCGTCTGGATCTGCCCCATCCCTTCGTGTCCACCATGGGCATGAAGAACGTGCTGTGGGGTCTGGCACTGGTCATTACCGGCTCCAAGTCCATCGCCTTCACCAACACCGGCATTGACGGCCTCATGTGGATCGGCGGCGGCTCTCTGTTTACCACCTATTATGAGGGCACCACCAAGGTGAAGTTCCCCGGCATCCCCTTCAGCTTCGTTCTGGTCATCATTGTGTTCATCATCTTTGATATCTTCCTGCGCAAGACCGCTCTGGGCCGCCAGATCTACTGCGTGGGCGGCAACCCCGAGGCAGCCCGTCTGTCCGGTATCCCCTCCAAGAACGTGCTGACCTTCGTTTACACTCTGTCCGGCTTCATGGCCGGTATGGCTGGTATCGTGTCTGTTGGCCGTTTGGCTTCCGCTAACGGCAACGCCGGTTCCACCTATGATAACGACGCCATCGCAGCCTGCATCGTGGGCGGTGCTTCCTTCACCGGCGGCAAGGGCACCATCTGGGGCACCCTGATCGGCGCTCTGCTGATGGCTGTTATCCGCAACGGCCTGAACCTGGCCGGTGCTAAAAACGATGTCCAGTACATCGTCATCGGCTCTGTTATCATCCTGGCTGTTACCATCGACGTCTTCCGTAATAAGATGGAGGCCAAGGCCCGTAAGATGGCTGCCCAGTAAATCGTCCCCGGACGCACTGTGGAGTTGATTTACGCCGCCGCGAAAGCGGCGTAATTTTATTTTGAACCGATCAAGTTGAATGGAAGGAGACTGCTTATGAAGGAACTGCGTGTTGGCATTGCCGGTCTGGGGCGGCTGGGCCGGGTCCATGCTGCCAACCTTGCCCACAAGATCCCCGGCGCGGTCCTGACGGCGGCCTGCGTGCCCGGCGCGGACAGTCAGGCGTATGCCCGTCAGGAATTGGGACTTGAAAAGGTGTACGGCGATTTCAGGGAGATGGTTGCCGATCCGGAGCTGGACGCGGTGGCCATTGTGTCCCCCTCCGGGGAGCACTGCTGGCAGATCGAGGCGGCGCTGGACGCGGGAAAGCACGTGTTTTCCGAAAAGCCTCTGGGCGTTACGATGGAACAATGCCTTCAGGCGGAGGCGGCCGTGGCCCGGCACCCGGAATTGGTGTGTATGCTGGGCTTTATGCGGCGCTATGACAAGTCCTACGCCTATGCCAAGGAAAAAATCACTGCGGGGGCTATCGGTACGCCCTATCTGGTGAAATCCACCGGCATCGACCCGGAAGCCGTGGTGGAGGGGGCCATCCGGTACAGCGGGACCTCCGGCGGGATCTTTCTGGATTCCGCCATTCACGACATAGATCTGATGCGCTGGTTTCTGAATAGCGAGGCTGCGGAGGTCTACGCTATGGGCTGTACCTTTAAGCATCCGGACTTCAAGGCTGCCGGGGACGATGAGACCGGCGTCGCCGTCTACAAATTCAAAAACGGCGCTATGGGCATGGTCCATGTGGGCCGCACCGCCCCCTACGGCTACCATATTGAAACGGAGATCGTAGGCACGGAGGGCACGATCCGTATTTCTGCCGTACCGGAGAAGAACCGGGCTATGGTCTACGATGTGAACGGCGCCCGAACTGAGTGCGTGGAGTCTTTCCCGGAGCGGTTTGCGGAAGCATACCTCACGGAAATGGAGGAATTTGTCCGCTGCGTCCGGGAAGGGCGGAAGCCGGATACCGGCGTGGCGGACGGCATCTATGCCACACGGGTGGGCTACGCCACCACGGAGGCGTGGAAAACCGGGAAAATCGTCAAAATCTGATCCTTTTGTGGAGCAGAGCTCCAACCTGCAAACCAGTCAACGATGATAGGAACAGGCGCACGGGATGTCCCGTGCGCCTGTTCTTTTTGGGAGTGTTTACCGTCCGCAGTGGCAGCCGCCGGAACAACCGGCGCAGCCGCCGCTGCATCCGCAGGGGTGCTTGCCCTGCTTTTTTTGCCGG
>ERZ779840.1768-NODE-1768-length-19927-cov-4.239835_pt1 | contig 19927 bp, 10 predicted proteins | sample MGYA00511561_ERZ779840 | MGnify/ENA primary metagenome ERZ779840 (study PRJEB29588, sample SAMEA2162036) | human gut metagenome | biome: human gut; feature: human-associated habitat; material: faeces | place: Denmark | collected 2008/2010 ...
TTCGGACACCGGGTGTAACTACTACAATGTCTTCGTCGATGGTAAGTTCTATGGCACGGTGACGGTCGAGGGCGGGGCCTCTGTCATCCCGCTTGTCGGAAAACTCCGCCGCGGACCGCACACCGTGACGGTTCAGAAGCGGACCGAAGCCGAGCAGGGGCGAACGACGCTCTACGCGATAGAGACCGACGGCAGGCTGCTGGCGCCGCCGCCCGCACCGGGGAGGTTGATCGAGTTTATCGGCGACTCGCATACCTGCGGTTACGGAACCGAGGGGCTGTCGCCCCGCGAGCCGTTTACGCCCCGGACCGAGAATTGCGACCTGGCTTGGGCCTGCATTACGGCCCGCTACTTCGATGCGGATTACGTGCTGATCGCTCATTCGGGACGGGGGATCGTGCGCAATTGGGGCGATCCGAAAGCGGCTTCGGAGATAACCATGACCGACCGCATGATGCGTACGTTCGACGAGGTCGCCGATTCCCGATGGGATTTTCAGGGCTATAAACCCGATATTGTGGTCATCAAGCTGGGAACCAACGATCTGAGTGCGGACATCGTGCCTTCGGAGCGTGTGTTCGGGAAGGCTTTCCGGCGCATGTGCGGCAATTTGCGTGAAAAATACGGCGACGTGCCGATCCTCTACGTCGTGCCGCAGGGCGCCGGGCCGTTTTACGATTTCGTCCGAACGATTATCAAGGGATTGAACGATAAGAACCTGCATTGTATCCTGCAATTCGACGAGATTCACGACATGGATGCAGATCTGGGAGCGGGCTATCACCCCAACTACCGCGGACACCGCAAAATAGCCGCGGCGGTAATTCCCTACATCGCAACGATCACCGGTTGGGAGATGCCGCTGCGGGCAATCGAATAAAATCAGCATAAGATGAAAAAACTATTGACTGTCGTTGCCGTACTTGCCGGCATTGCGATCTGCGCCGATGCGCATGCCCAGAATGACTGGGCCGGTTTTAGCAGGTTCGAACAGGCGAACCGGGAACAGCCTTCCGCGCCGAAAGCGGTTTTCATGGGCAATTCGATCACCGAGGGCTGGATCGGCAAACACCCCGGGTTCTTTTCTTCGAACGGTTATGTGAGCCGCGGCATCAGCGGCCAGACGACTTCGCAGATGCTCGTGCGCTTCCGGGCCGATGTCATCGACCTGCATCCGCAGGTCGTGGTGATCTGCGGAGGTACGAACGACATTGCCCAGAATAACGGCTATATCTCGCTGCCGCACATTTTCGGCAACATCGTTTCGATGGTCGAACTGGCGCGGGCGAACGGCATCGCTCCCATTCTCTGTTCGCTGCTGCCTGCCCGGGATTTCGGCTGGCACAAGGGGCTGGAGCCCGCTCCGAAGATCATCGAACTGAACCGGATGATTCGTGCCTATGCCGCGCAGGAGAAGATTCCCTATGTCGATTACCACACGCCGATGGCCGAGCCGGACGGGGGAATGATCGCCGCCTATACCGGCGACGGCGTTCACCCCACGGAGGCAGGTTACGATGTAATGGAGGCGATCGTGCAGCCGGTGATCGGCGCTGCGCTCAAACACACGGGATCCAAGCGTCATAAATAGCCTGCGGGCCGGTATCTGCACAAAAAAAGAGGTCGACGATTGCCGTCGACCTCTTTCTTTGGCTGTTCCCGGTAGGGGGCGCTCGGTCACTTGCAGAACGACAGGACGCATCCGCCGGCCTTATCGGCCGAAATCCGGAGCTTCCCGGCTCCGCCGGGCGTGATGCGGATTCCCCCGTTCGGGCCGATCGTTTCGTACTTCTCCGGGTCGAGGTAAGAAGGCAGCGTTATGCTTTTTTCACACGCTCTTTTGGTGTCGATGAAGACCGCCGGATATCCGTTCACCGCTCCTTCGTAGCACAGCATGTCGCCGTCGTCGGCAATCGGCGCTGCGAACCAGGTGTAAACGCCGCGCCAGTCGATCGCATCGCCGTTTTGGATCGGTTTGTTCGAAATCAGCTTGTGGTAACTTTTGCCGTAGGATGCACAGATGAACATCACGTCGGCATCTGCCAGCCAGCTATGGTCGCCCAACCCGTCCGGCAACAGATATGCCGACTGGTAAGCCTTTGCATTTTTCTCCACGAATCGTCGGAAATCGGGGTAGTCGGCTTTGGTGAATGACGATTCCCCGGCTGCGGGAGGGGGTGTCCAGCCGCTGTAAGCCCCGCCCGGCGTGGCGAAATGGGTCTTGTTCGCGAACATCGACTGCATGCCGTAGTAAATCGCTATCGTCACCGGATTTTTGCAGCAGAAATCGTGGCGTACCGTCACGTCGATGTTGTTGCGGAAGATCCGGTAGGTTGCGAACTCGTGGCACAGCTCATCGCGCAGTTCCTCCTCGTTATCGGCGTTTTTGTACGGATGCGTCGGGTCGAGAATCACGTTTTCCGCCTCGATCGTTATTCCCTGCCGGCTCCATACGGCCTTGTCGCCTTCGAGGGGCTGCCCGTCCACCGTTACGCTGAAACTCTTGTTGTAGGCCGTCCGGGCCGTACGCTCCATGTATTTGTGGTTCGCTCCGCACCAGCCGCCGCCCTGGATATTGAACGGGCCGATATTGTCGCTGTAAGCCAGGTTGAGCACCTCGGCGGGTTCGCTTTCCGGGCGGGTCGTGGGCGTCCGGTCCGTATTGGGAAGGGTTCCCACGCGGTAGAAGGTATAGACTTCGTTGAACAGGCAGCGCTTGAACCAGTAGAGGATATCCGTCGAAGCGTCCATTTTGGCCGAAATGTAGAGGTTGTCGCCCTGGCGCTTGACGTACATCATCTCGGAATAGGGGCGTTTGCCGTCGTCGGCATTGCCGCCGTTGCCGCCGTTCTCTTCGCCGGAACCTTTGTCGGCGCAGGCGGACGCAGGCAGGAGCAGACAGCAGATCAGCAGGCGGCGTAAAATTCGGTGTCTCATTTTTTTCGTTTTTGGCGTGGTGTCACCGGACGAGCCTGAGGAACAGGTCGGGACGGTCGGTGGTGATGAAATCGAACCCGTTTTCGATCACCCACAACATTTCGACAGGATTGTTCACCGTCCAGACGTTCGAAGCCATTTTCAGCCATTTGATCGAATGGAGCCATGTCGGATTGTTCTGGAAAACCCAGTAGTTGAAATCGCATCCCGTCATCCCCATTTTTTTCAGGTCTTCGGGCAGCGTGCCGCCGCCCAGGTACATGATCGGGGTTTTGGCCGGGGCCACGCGCACCAACTCTTTCAGCGCATGGAACGAGAACGAAATATAGGTTACGCGCTTTGTAAGTCCGTATTTGCCGATCATCTCCACGATCTTGCGGACCGCTTCGGCGTCGGCTTCGGGCGTAGCGTGGGGCTTGACCTCCAGTACCAGTTCGAGTTTCGTTTTCCGGGCGGCCTGCAGGTACTGTTCCAGCGTGGGGATTTTCTCGCCGTTCGCCAATTCGAGCGTCGTCAGTACGGTCGAGGGATTTTTCTCCATCTCATAGCTGCCGTGTTTGTCGTCGTGGTGGATTACCAGTTTGCCGTCCGCAGCCATCCAGACATCGAACTCCGCACCGTAGGCGCCCAGTTTGTCGGCGTTTAACAGCGAGGAAACGGAGTTCTCCGCCGAACCGTCGGTATGCCAGAATCCGCGGTGGGCCACCACGCGGGTTTTGTTTTTGACGGGCAATCCGTATTTCATTACCTGGCGCGTATAGATGATACGGGCCAGCCGGTCCATGATGACCTTGTCTTTGTGTTCGTTCGACTCGAAAAGCGTCAGTACGCCGCGGTTGCCGCAGTAGTAGGCTACGGCCGATGCGTTGAAGACATCGTTCTTTTCGAACCGGTCGATATAGGCCAGCATCCGGTCATAGAACGTATCGGGGGCGGCAATGGTAGCCCGCTCGTCGAATTCGAACTCCATCGCCATGCCGTTTTTGCGGGCGACGGCGCAGGCTTCGTCCAGGCGGCTGTCGGGGATCGACTTGTTGAAGAAGTGGTTGGGCTGCTGATAAGCCACGTCGAATCCCAGGCGTTTCCAGTCCTCGTGGCCTTTGGCCTGCCAGTAGGGAATCCAGTAAAAAAGTTTCTTCTGCGCGTGGATATATTCGCTGAGCGGGACGGTCAGGTCGCCGCAATGGTTGGTGTCTTCGGCGACCCAATAGAAGCCCGAGAGTTCCAGGTGTTTGTACCCGGCTTTTTTGAACCGCGCGATCAGTTGGTCGATATACCATTTGGTTGCGGCGATCTGGTCTTCGTCTTTCGAGAAGTCCATCCTGCGGCCATCCAGTTCGCCCCAGTCTTTCTGGTCGCGCACGGCTTCGGGAAGTCCCAGCACGACCTTATGCCTGAACGCCGGTTTGCCGATCTCTGCGATCTGCTCGCCGATGCATCGGTCCAGCGCGGAAAGCGACTTGCCCTCGTCGAAGATGCGGTCCAGGAGCCACTCCCATTCGGGTTTGCGGGCAAATTCTTTCTCATACCCGACGGTGTAGCAGCGACCCGTGCCGTTTTTGAATTCGAGGAACAGGAATCCGTCGAAAAGCCAATGTTTCGAACCGTCGAGGAATCGGTGTACGACGTAGGGGCGGAATTCGTCGACCGTCCAGTCCAGCCGGTGTTTCCCGCCCTGATAGATCAGCGCGAGGTCTTGAATGTCGGTCGTCTGGTAGTTTTGTGCGGCGGCAGTTCCGGAACTTCCGGCAAACAGTACCAAGCACACGGAAAATGCAAAGTATTTAAAGGCTTTCATAACAATATTGAACGTTGAATTTTATTTCCGCAGCGGATTCCCGGTCACGAACTGACAGAATTCGTGGTAGAGTTCCTTGTCCTTCTCTGCCGGAGACGCCCACAGGTCGTAGAACCCGTTGGTTCCGTGGTAGTAACTCAGCGGCTGTTTGCCGTAGATTCCCTCCGATTTGGCGTTGGATATATATTCCCGGAAGCGTTTTTTGTACACGTCGCAGTTGGGTTTTCCTTCCAGCAGCGCTTCGTCGAATTCGAATTCCATCGCCAGATTATTGGCTTTGATATCGGAAAAGAAGCGGGGAAGAGGGTGCTCGTTTTTATCGTCCCAGAAATGGTTGGGCTGCATGTAGGCGTAGTTGATACCGAAATCGGTCCACTTGTTATATCCTGAAGCCCGGTTGTAGGGAATCCAGCAGAGACATTCGTTGAGCGAGTTGAGGTATTCGGCAATAGGCGGAATAATCTCGTCCGACCGCTTCAGTTCATTGTTCCAGCCGTAGCTCGGCGTGGTGAGATCCTCCGAAATAATGTAGAACCCGGCCAGTTCGACATACTGGTAATTTGTTTCATTGAATTTCTTGCGCACCTGGTCGATATACCACTTGTAAACCGCTGTGCGGTCTTGGGCATTTGCAAAATTCATTGTGCGGCCGTTCAGTTCGCCCCAGTAGACCGTCGATGCGGATTCGTCGGCGTACTCCCTGTAAATGATCGGATCGGGCATGATCATGACGACTTTGCGTTTGGACGGCGGCGTTCCCATGCGTTGTGCGGCTTCTTTCACGGCCTCTTCGAGTGCATTTATACCGTTGTCCTTGTCGAACCAGTAGTCGATCAGCTCCTGCCATTGGGGTTTCCCGGCCGAAGTGTAGCCCCGGTGTCCGACTTCGTAGGCATAGGTATATCCCAACTGGAATTCGAGACAAAGGAAACTGTCGAACAGCCAATGTTCCTTTCCCTGTTTGTCGGTATAGGCGACGAACGGCGCAAACCGCTGTTCATCCCACCTGTAAGGCGTCCGGTGCGTACTGCCTCCGTAGCACAGCACCAGGTCCGAAAAGGAGAGTATCCCGTTGCGGTCCTGCTCCCAGGCATACATCGCGGGGTCCGCCGCTTCGGTGGTGGCTTGGCGGGTTTGCTGCGCTCCGAAGGCGCTCTTGCTGCAACAGAAGAATGAAACGCAGCACAGGAACATCGTTAAAAATCGTTGGGTCGTCATTGTGTATTTTGTCGTTATTGGGTTTTTATTTCGGTTGTTGCCGCAGCGGATTCCCGATCACGAACCGGCAGAGTTCGTGGTAGAGTTCCCGGTCTACCTCGTCTGGGGATGCCCACAGGTCGTAGAATCCGTTGGTCCCGTGGTAATAGGCGAATGGCTTGGTCCCGTATATGTTCCGCTTTTTTGCATATTCCATGTAGCTGCGGAACCGCTTCCGGAAGGCTTCGCTTCCCTCCCGGGCGTGGAGCAGCGTAGGCTCGAACTCCAACTCCATCGCCATGTCGTATTGCGCGATCTGGTCGAAGATTTTCTCCATGTCGTGCTCTGCTTTCCAGTAGTAGTTGGGTTGCAGATAAGCCTGGTCGAATCCGAATGTCGGCCACACGTCGTAGCCGCGCGAACCGTAATACGGAATCCAGTTGAAACTGTAATTCAGGCGGTGAAGGTAGTCGGCGACGTGCGGCAGCAGAATGTCCGAACGTGTCAGGAAGTAACTGTACGCCGTATCCTGCGGTCGGGTTACGATCTCGCGCAGCCAGTAAAAACCGGCCAGTTCGACATATCGGTAATTTCCGGCTGCAAATGCGGCACGCACCCGGTCGATATACCATTTGCAGGCGGCGAGGCGGTCCTCGTTTTTGCTGAAATCGAGCCGGCGGCCGTCCAGTTCGCCCCAATAGGTCGTCGAAGAGGTCGTGTCGATGTAGTGTTCGTAGATCACCGGATCCGGGAGGACCATGATCACGCGGCGTTTGGCCGGGGCATTGCCCAACCGTCCTGTGGCCTCTTTTACGGCTTTATCCAGTGCATCCACACCGTTTCCCGGCCTGAAATAGTAATCGATCAGTTCCTGCCACTGCGCTTTTCCGGCTGAGACGCCCGTGTCGCGAAGTTGGCCTGTTTCAAACGCATATCGGGCATTGTCGGGGCGGTTGGTGTCCTGGAATTCCAGGAAAATGAATCCGTCGAAAAGCCAGTGTTCCCGGCCTGCCGGATCGGTGTAGGTGACCAGCGGCGCCAACCGGGCCTGATCCCATAAATAAGGAGTCCGGTGGTGGCTGCCACCATAACACAAAATGGCGTCGGTCGTAGTCGCAAGGCTTTTCCGAGCCTCTTCCCACGGATAGCGTTTAACAACGCGCGTGCCGGTGCACGATGTCGCCAGGAACCCCATCGCCACAGCCAATACCAGTGCAACGAAATATAACTTACGCAAAATGAGTCGTGTTTCATGTTGTACGAATTAATCCCGCTGTGAAATTTTTTCAGACTCACAACGGGATTAATTTATTGAAAATCAGTCGTTAGAAGCCTATGCCCTGAACGTCGGCCAATTTACCGCGTCCATTCAGATAATCGCCCGTTTGCGGATTCTCTGGTTTTAGGATTATGAACTTCAGGTAACGACCGGCGATCATCGTCTTAACTGGATAATCATAAGTCTCGATCGTGCCGGTCCAGCCTTTGAAATCGCGCTTCCCGTCGGCGACGAGTGTCCACTGCGTACTTGCCCCGTTATACTTGTCTGCTATGTAGATTTCGTATTCGCGGTAGTTGCCCTGGTGAGTCGTATAGTCGCTGATCAGGAACTTGGTAAACACGCGGGCCTTGCCCATATCTACGACAAAGGTCATCGGGAATGAGATGGGGCCGTTGTCCCACGAGGAGATCCATTCGCCGCCGGCGGTCAATATGCCGTCGAACAATTTGTTCGCAGTATATCCTAATGCCCATGCAGGAGCGTTAGGATCCTTGCCATAGCAGTTGTTTTCACCCTCGAGTAACGTCCATGGGCCTTTCACATCTCTGTTGAAAGATACGGGCACGTACATGACGGAGCGGCTGATGCCGATGGCCTCGTTCGACAGCGACTTGATGCGTACGGGTACGAGATACTGATTATCGTCGACCGCCTTGAGTTCGTTGCCGTTGAACAATTTTTCGGAGAGAATCTGGAGGCTGAACGCCGTCGAAGATTTGCCGGCCTCGAGCTGTGACGATGTCGCGGCCAGCGAAACCAGGTCTGCGGGAGCGGCCTTGTAGTCGGTTCCGTTCGCGTCGTTATAAGCGGTGATCAGGCTGTTGTCGATTTCGTAGTCGACGGTAATATCCATCACCGAGATCGGGTTGTCGATGGTGACGGGGCCTTCGTAAACCGCGGTTTCGCGCGAAGCGGCCGGGCTGAACACGGGCGCTACATCCGCTTCCATGCCCAGGTGCGACCATGCCATGCTGACGATCATTACCTTGCGGGCTTCGGGAACCTCCAGCGCGTTGTTGTCGACGGATAATTCGATTGCGACGGCATAGTTTCCTTCTCCGAGCGAATTGATGTTCTCGTCGTCCCAGGTTACCTTAACCGTCTTGCGGATATCCTTTTCGGAGAACTTGATCGCCGGAGAGAATGTCACGTAGTTTGCCGGCAGGGCCTTGTAGTCCGTGCCGTTGGCCGTATTGTACGCTTCGAGCGCAGCTTCCGAAACCTCCAGCCGCGCCGTAGCGCCGGTTTGTCCCTTGCCGCTCTTAATGACGGTCAGATCACATTCTTCATTATACAGGGCTACATTGATAAGCTGGTTGTCTGTCGCGAGAAATGAGATCGTATCGTCTACCATGTAGTTGTTGCGCTCATCCTTGCAGGCGACCATGGCGGTCGATGCGATCAGGGCTGCAAACAACAGTTTCCACATATTTATTTTCATATCACATCAAGCGTTAGTTAAAATCCGTAATTCTGGGTCATATTGGTCATCTCGGCCAACTGAGCGGCACCGATGGGATACAGATAGTCCTTGTCCTGGAAAACATAGGTGCTGATTCTGAGCTCGTTGTTCACGCGCTGGTAAGAATCCTCGTAGTTTGTCGCAGTCAGGTGCAGCGTCCAGGGAGTGCCCGGGTATTCGTCCTTGGCGATCATCCAGCGGCAGGCGTCGTAGTGACGTTTTGCTTCCAGTCCGAATTCGACCATGCGCTCTTTCTGGATACACCAGCGCAGCAATTCTTTGTTGCCCTTGATTTCGGGGTATGCCTCCTCGATATCCTTCAGTCCGACCCGGTTGCGTACCTTGTTCAGGTAAAGGAGGGCTGCGGTTTCGTCGCGCTGCGGTTTCTCGTTGCAGGCCTCGGCGTAGTTCAGGTAGACCTCGGCCAGGCGGAATGCGGGATACACGTACTTGATTGCTTTGTACATGTCGTATTCGTCGTTGAGCGAATAGTCGGGTTTCAGCAGCCGGCGCCAGGTATAACCCAGGCGGTTGGCGTCCGAAGTGGCGGAATACCTCGACGTGCACTCCGCGTTGTCATAGCAGGTGAACCGGTTCGGGAACGTCTTGTTAGGCCAGTAGAATCCGTTGGGGACCAGGCAGGCGTAGAAGCGCGGATCGCGTCCGACGCAACTGTTGTGCGCCTTGAAAGCGGGGGCCCAGTCGGCGTCGGCCGGCTGCTTGTAGTTTTCGGTGAATCCCGTTGCCTGGTATCCCGATTGGGGATCGACGATCGGTTTCGACAGGTCGTTCTGGCCCTGGTAGCCGGTAACCGGGTAACGTCCGGTTTCCCACATGGGATAGGTGTCGATCAGCTTGAGCGACGGGGCGATGCCGCCGTATCCGCCGCGGACACCCAGTGTTTCCAGTGCGTTGGGCGGCATGGCCGGGCCGATCTGCCCGCCGGTGGGGCCGAAGTATTCGTAACCCTTGGTCGTCCGGAACCACCATCCCCAGATCGTTTCGCTGTTCCAGTTGTCGAACATGACTTTCTGATACGATGCAACGCCTTTCTTGAACGGATCGGTCTGTGTATTGTCCTCGCACAGGCTGTACATGCCCAGGTCGATCACATCCCATGCTGCCTGTGCCGCAGCTTCCCATTTGGTGTCGTCTTTGGTCTGCGGAAAGAGGAATTCGCCGCGCATGTTCTTCATCTTGCCGACATAGAGGTCGCAGCCGTTGTAGAGCGGCGATGCGGCGAAGAGCAGGACGCGTGCTTTCAGGGCCAGTGCAGCTCCCCGCGTAACGCGTCCGACAAAACTTGCCTCCGGTTCTCCGATATCGGACATCCGCAGCGGCAGGTCGTTCTTGATTGCGTCCAACTCGCCGACGATGAAATCGATATTCTGGTCCACCGTCATGCGGTCGATCGTCGAACCCATGATAGTTTCGTCCGGCATCTGGTCGCCCCAGATGTAAACCGGACCGAACTGACGGAACAGGCAGAAGTAGTAGAATGCACGCAGGAACCGGGCTTCGGCCTTCATGGCCTTGATTTTATCGGGGCTCTCGCCTTTGTTTAGATCGACGTATTTGAGGAACGTCGAACACTGGTTGATCGCCACGTAGTTCTTTCTCCAGAAGTTGTAGTAAGCCGCGTCGGCTGTTACCAGGTCGCCTCCGGTCCCGTTGACCGTACCGCTGCTGTAACTGCCGGTTTTGATCTGAAGGTAGTTCACCCACTGGAAGAACGAGTACTGGGCTTCGTCGGAGCGCGGAACTACCCAACCCTCGCTGCCTACGATCTCTTCCTCCATCGGAATGTAGGAGTAGATATGGGCGAGATACTTTTTGGTGCCGTTTGTCGTGCTGAATATATCCTCGATATTGGGCTGGTCGTCCAGTTTTACGTCGAAATACGATTCACAGGAGGTCGATGCCAGGGAAAATACCAGGATAGCACACAATATTCGCATTTGTTTCATAATAGTTCAGGTATTTTGGTTTAGAAGTTCAGGTTTACACCGATCGTAACGGTGCGGACTTGAGGATACTGGTTACCGTAGCTGGCGCTCAATTCGGGATCCCATAATTTGAAATCGCTGAATGTAAGCAGATTGACGCCTTGAACATAGAATCGAACCGCTGAGAAACCTGCTTTTTTGGTCCATGCCCTGGGAAGCGTATAGCCGATTTCGGCGTTCTTCAGGCGCAGGAAGCTCATGTCGCGCAGCCAATAGGTCGATGCCTGCTGGTTGTTGTCGACCTTCTTCATGGCCAGGCGGGGATAGGGAGCGTTGGGGTCCTGGTTGTCCAGCGTCCAACGCTTTTCGGCTACGTCGGCAAAAATCTGTCCCGACCGTTTGATGTTCGAAGCCTGTCCGAACAGGTTGAAACCGCTGATGATACGGGTCGTATTGGCGACGCCCGAGAAGAATACCGAAATATCGAATCCTTTCCAGTTGAGGCTGGCGCCGAAGCCGTAGTTGATCTCCGGAATAGTCGTATAACCGATGGCCACCTTGTCGAACGTGTCGACTACGCCGTCGCCGTTGATGTCGCGGTATTTGATGTCGCCCGGACGGACATCGCCGAAATTCTGTTTCGGCCAGGTGGCGATGTCTTCTTCGGATTCGAACAAACCCTCGGCGATAAGTCCGAACTGCTGGTTCTGGGCGAATCCCGCCAGGTTCTGGTATTTCCAGATCTGATCCGGTTTATCGTCGTAGAGTTTTTTGTTGCGGTTGTAGGTGAAGTTACCGCGTGCCGACAGGCTGAGGTCCTTGTTGAACTGATGGTCGAATTCGAGCGACAAATCCACGCCCTGATTCTGCATCCGGCCCAGGTTGACATACTGGGCGACCTTGGTTCCTACCACCGACGGAGTCGATTCGCGCTGGATGAAGATGCCTTCGCGTTTCTCGTAGAAGTAGTCGGCCTGAATACGGACCTTGTTATACAGTCCCAATTCGATACCTACGTCGGCCTTCGTCGCCTCTTCCCAGGCCACGTTGGCATTGCCGATCTCTCCGGTCGTGTAACCGTTCGTCGGAATACCCGTATAGATCGTGCCGCTGGGGCCCGTGGTTCCCCAAACGAAACCGGGGGCGGAGACGTTCATCGTCGTGTTATAGGCGAAACGACGGCTTCCGCCGATCTGGTCGTTACCGATTTTGCCATAAGAACCTCTGATCTTCAGTACATTGATCTTGTCGCGCAGCGGCTCCCAGAATTTCTCGTTGCTGATCATGTAACCCAGCGCATAGGCGGGGAAGAAACCGTATCGCTTGCCCGGAGCGAAGTTCTCCGAACCGTTGTAGCCGCAGTTGAACTCCAGGAAATATTTGTCCCGGAAGGCGTAGGTGACGCGGGCCGCAATACCCATGTTCCGATAGGGGAAAGCCGCGATATAGGTTCCGGGGACGTTATTGGTCCGGTTGCGTACGCTGTAAAGGAACAGGGCGCTTACGCGGTGGTCATCGGCAAAGAGCCGTTCGTAGGTGAGGCTTCCCTCGAAGTTGATCGTCGTCCAGCCGGCATTGGACCGCGCGAGCGACATGTAGCCCGTTCCGACGACCGTCTGGTCGAAAATCAGGTTGCCGTCCTCGTCGCGGCCGGTGGCCGAATAGACGTTGGGGGAGTAGGCCCGGTTGAGGGTCGTCGAGTTCTGGGCGTCCCATGAAAACTTGACGTTGGCCTTGAGGCCCGGCGTGATGATATCCGAAAAGTCCTGGGTCAGCGACATCAGCGACTGGGCGACGACGTTCGCGGTCCGTGCGTAGCCCGAGTTGTTGAGCATGTTGTAGGGGTTGGTGCTGCCGTTGTCCGAAGCGATGGCGAGCGTGCCGTCCGAATAGATGGGTGCAGTCGAGATCGGCGTCGAAAGCATGGTGTAGTTGTACAGGTCGGCCAACGAGCTGTTGGGCTGGTTCGTCGTCGTGTATTGGGTCGACAGCGAGAGCCCGAGTTCCGTCGACTTGGTGATGTTGATGTCGATGTTCGAACGGAAATTGAACTTGTTGTAGTTCATCTGGGCGTCGTAACGCTTGTTGTCGGCGATGTTGAAGATACCGCCTTCGGTGTAATAGGACGACCCCACGTAATAGCGCACCTTGGGGGAACCGCCCGCCACGCTTACGTTGACGCGGCCGGTCATGGCCAGGTTCTTGAAAATTTCCTTCGTCCAGTCGACGGACGGATAGAGGTCGGGATCTTTGCCGCTCAGGTACATCTGGCGCTCATAATCCGAAAAACCCTGCTCTCCGGTCGGGCTGTCCCGGCACAATTCGTCGTAGAAATCGAGCCATTGCCTGGTGTTGGCCATCTTGGGCAGCTTCGTCGGCTGGGTCATGCCGAATTCGGCCTTCACGTTGATCTTCGGCGTTCCCTCCATACCGCGCTTGGTGGTAATCAGGATGATGCCGTTCGCTCCGCGCACGCCGTAAACAGCCGTTGCGGTGGCGTCCTTCAGGATCGAGAAGGTGGCGATGTCGTCTGCGTCGACCAGGTCCATGCTGCGTTCGATACCGTCGACGAGCACCAGAGGCGTCGTGCTGCCTGTTCCGAACGTATTCACGCCGCGGATCCAGAATTCGGCGCTCGATCCCGGCTCGCCCGTACGCTGCATGACGACCAGACCGGCGAGTTTTCCGGCGAGGCTCGATGAAAGTTGTCCTGTGGATACTTTCAACTCTTTGGCGTCGAGCGTGTTGATGGCTCCGACGATGCTCTCTTTGCGCTGTTTGCCGTAGGCGACTACGGTCACAGCTTCCAGTTCGGAGGTTTTGCGGACCAGTTCGACGACGATATTCTTTCGGGCGCCCACCGGAATCTCCTGCGTTTCATAACCCAGGTAGGAGATCACGATCACATCGGTCGGAGTGACCTCGAGCGTAAAACTGCCGTCGTTGCCGGTGATAACGCCGCGGGTGCTGCCTTTGACGGTGACTGTCGCACCCGGGACTCCGGCCTTGGTCTCGTCGAATACCTGACCGGTTAGCTTAAATTCCCCCCCCTCTCTTGCGGAGCCGATACCGCCTCGGAAAGGTCGTTTACGGTATACTCGAATCTTGGATTCGCGCTCAATTCCGTAATCGGGATAAGCCCCGGAATCAACACACACACCCAGGGCACTATTTTACAAAAGAGCTTTTGTATAGTCATTGTCATATTTCCTCATTTAAATTACTTGATAAAGTTTGGTACGGTTCCTACGTGTGTCCGTCGGACGGTCCGTCCAGGTTCAATTTTGTTATTGCAAACTGCAAAACAACGAGAGATTGTGAAATTCGGGAAGTCAATAGTTTTCGATTTGGCCGGTGTCATTTAACCATAGGCGTCCGTTTTTTTAGGTAAAGTTAATAGTTTGTCGGTATTGGTATTCAGTTAGTTATCGGTCTTTGGCGGAGTCGGGTGTGTCGTTTATAGGACTCGTATCACATAATTTTACGGCAATGCTCGGTTAAAAGTATTCATTATGCAAAAGCAAATATAACAATAAAATTATTATCACGTGTATTTTTGGTAAGTTTTTTTACTTTAAAAAGACAGGGAGGATGTCCGGTAAGGTTGGTTTTTGGGGGTTAAACTATTGATAATCAATGGTTTTATTTGCTTCGGCGGGGCGTTTCCGAATAAAAATATTTCCTTGCCTATGGCTGGAATCAACTCGGTAAAAGAATATGGTTTTGTTGTATAAGTTGTTGTTGATTAGAATATTGAACGATATTAGGCGCGGTGGAAGGGTCTGTGGCCTCTTAAAATGCGATACCCGATTCGTTCGTGAAGGGGATCGAAAAGTTTTTTATGAACTTCCCGTTGTTTGAGAAATATTTTTTGTTTACTTTTGTTCGAAAGGGACGTTTCCGAACCATATAACTCCCTGCCGGATATATACCTTATAATATAAAGCGCCGGAAATGCCCGTAACAACCGGTCGTCGGTACGAAGCGGCAACACACGACGGACAACCCGAAATACACTGTCAAAATATGATGAAACGAATCTGCAAGCTGTCGGTATGCCTGCTATTGCTGAACCTGCCGACTTTCGCCCGATGCCAGACTGCGGTAAGCCGGACCGGCGACGATTACACCCTGTCCAATCGATATGTGGAGGCCGTTTTCGGCGCCGGCAAGGTTTTCGGGATTAAAAAACTGGTGCTGAACGGCCGTTCTGTGGCTCCCGAAGGGCAGAACGACCGGCCGTGGGCGCTCGTCTACAAAGGCCCGCAGGGCGAGAATCCCGAGTTGCTGCCCGAACACGCTGTTTACGAGGGAGTCGGGGTACGCGACGATGCCGGGGCCAAAACGCTTGTCTTCACGTGGCAGTTGACACTCGATTACTCGCCGGTGAAATATCCTGTCCGGATGTACGTCACGCTGCCCGACGGCGGCGAGTTGCTGCAATGGAACCTGGAGGCCGATCTGCCTGCCGGATGGCTGGTCACCGACGTGAAGTTTCCCCGCATCGTAATCGACCGTCCGGCGGCCGGTAAAGTGATTACGACCGAAGGCTGGGGTGTCGAAAAACCGCTCGACATTGCCACTTTCGAGGCTCGCTATCCCTCGCATGCTTCGGCTATGCAGTTCGTGCTGGTGCACAACGGCGACGGAGCCCTTTACTACGGCACAGAGGACCGCCGGGGCTGCGGCAAGACCTACTCGGTGCAGTGTACGCACAAAACGGTCGTCTTCAATGACGCGATTCCTGCTTCGGCCGGCTGGATCGAAAACGGAACGTTCCGCCTGCCCTGGACTTCGGTCGTGGGCTTTGCCCCCGAAGGTTGGGAGGACGCCGTCGTCCGGTGGTATCGTCCTTTCACCTTTACGACCGAGTGGGGCAGCAAACCGCTCTCTGCACGTAACATTCCGCAGTGGTGCTATAACGCCGACGCATGGGTGCGCGCTAAATACGTCGGCGACGATACGTTCGATGCGGTCAAAAGCGCCGCCGAATACTTCGGCGATGGATTGGGTGTACACTGGTACTTCTGGCACAACCATCCCTACGATACGCACTATCCCGACTACCTGCCTGCCAAAGAGGGCTTTGCCGGGATGGTCCGCGCCGTTCAGCAGTCGGGGGCCCGGGTCACGCCTTACATCAACGGCCGTCTCTGGGACCCCGCGGCGGACAGCTATAAGCGCGACCGCGGTTACGATGCTTCGTGCCGCAAGCCCGACGGATCGCTCTATACCGAAATTTATCCCACCTCGAAGGTTCTCAATACGGTGACATGCCCTTCGACCGCCATCTGGCACAGGAAGATTATCGGACTGGTCGACAGTCTCCAGACCGGGCTCGGCGTCGACGGCGTCTATATCGACCAGATTTCGGCAGCGGCGCCGGAGCCCTGCTGGAACGAGCGCCACGACCACCCGGTCGGCGGCGGGAGTTTCTGGTACGACGGCTACCGCAGGCTCATCGGCGAAATCCGCGCCAACCATTTGCAGGAGGGGAAAATTCTGACCAGCGAAGAGAACGCCGAGTGTTACATCGACCTGTTCGACATGCTGCTGGTGGTCAATACACCCCACGAGGAGAACGCCTGCGTCATCAAACCCGTATTCCCGATGGTTTACTCCGACCGTGCTGTTACCAGCGCATTTACCTACACGCCCGCCACGGCGGATAAAATGGGCCTCGGCGACTTCCGTTACGAACTGGCCAAAGCCCTGTTGTGGGGTTCGCAGATCGGGTGGGTCGATCCGCGGCCGCTGATGTCGGAGCGCGCGGCGAAAGAGGCCCGCTTCATGAAGACGCTCATGGACTTCCGCCGGGGAGTGCATGATGTGGTGTACGGGGGCTTGTTTATCCGCGAGTTCGCCCCGTCGGGCGATAATCCGGTCGTCCGGATTCCCGGATTCGGCGACGATGCTTCGGTGTTGGCCGCCGAGTGGCTAAAACCCGACGGAAAGCGGGTTTACCTGATCGTCAACATGGACGACAAGGCGCACACGGTCTCGCTGCCGGGTGTCGGCAAACCGGTCGGGATGGCCGGAGCCTCCTGTCGGCGTATCGACTTGTAACCGTCGTCCGGTCTTCGGGGATAATCCGTAAGGAGCTGATTTAGGAGTCGGTACGGGTGTTGCTGTCGTCTTCCGGAAGCCGTCGGCGAGTGCCTTTCGGCGCTGCTTTCCGGTCTCTTATCCCTGTTGTTCGGTTTAAATTGACGTATTCGGTTTGCAAAGCCTGGCTTTTTTGTTAAATTTGTCCGACCCAAAACTATTGACGATGCCTCTGCGGATTATCCTTCGTTTCTGCGTGTTTTTCTCGTTGGCTGCGGCGTGCCTCCTGCCGGTAGGATGTACACCGCAGGAGAGCTATTCATTGCAGACCCGGGCCGCATTGGAGCGGTTGGATGCGGAGCTGGCGCAGAAAGCCCGCTATCAGCAGTGGCGCCAGGAGCAGGCCGACGAGTTGCGCGGCCGCATCGACGCCAAGGCCCCGACGGCTGAACAGGCGGAGCAGGTGTTCGCAGTGGCGCAGGTTTTCGTGACTTTCGATCTCGACTCTTCGGCCTATTACGTCGACCGGCTCTACCGGCTGGCCGAACGGAGCGGTTCGCGGTATGAGCGGCGGCTGGCCTTGCTGGCCGATATCGATGTCTGGCTGGGCCGCGGGCAGACCAGTTACGCCGAAGCTATTTTCCGGAAAATAGATACCGTCGGTATGACTCCGCTTGAGTATGGAGCATGGTATCTGTGTTTTTGCTCGGTGGCTTCCCGGCGTTATTCCGAGGTCGAGGACCCGCACCAGAAGCAGGCATGGCGTGATACGGTGTTCCTGACGCGCCGCATTTCGGTTCCGGGGCTGAGCGAATTTACCCGGGCGCGCATGGAGGCGCTGAGTCTTCGCGACAGTGCGCGCTGTGCGGAGGCGCTGCAATTGCTGGAGCCATTCACGGCCAAAGTCCTGAGTTATCCCGAACGTGCGTTGCTCTATTATGCCATGTCGGACATCGCCCGGAAAATGGGCGACGAGGACCTGTCGGCGTACTGCCTGGCCGAGTCGTCGATCTCCGACCTGTGCGCCGGAACCCGTTCTTACTATTCGCTCTACGACCTGGCGCTCCGGCTTTTCGACCGCGGGGACTTCGACCGTGCCGCGGCCTATATGGGTTCCACTTTCGACGATGCCGTGCGCTGCAAGTCGATCGCCCGGATTCCCAACTCTTCGGCGGCGGCAATGAAGATCAGCGAGGCCGTGGCGGCCAATATCGCCGGACGGCAGACAATGATGATCGTGGTCATCTGCCTGGCCGGAGTTTTCCTTGTGGTGCTGACTGTCGTGCTGTGGTTCGTGCTGTGGCAGCACCGCCGCCTGCACAACAACCACGAAAAACTGATCCGCATGAGCGATATGCTCCGCGAAAAGAACCACGAATTGCTCGGCAAGAACGATCATATCCGCCAGATCAACGGCGCTTTGGTCGATTCGAACCGCATCAAGGACCGTTATGTCTGTCACTATATCGACCTCTCGGTGCGCTATATCGGACAAATGGACGCTTTTCGCCGCGAAGTGTGCCACATTGCCAAGACCCAGGGCGCCGATGAACTGGTGCGCCAGCTCAGCATGTCGCAGACCATCAACGGCGAGTACCTCAAATTCTACCAGTCGTTTGACGCCTCGTTTCTCGATATTTTTCCGCATTTCATCGAGCAGGTCAACGAACTTTTGCAGCCCGAATCGCGCTTCGCTCCCCGCACGGACTCTTCACTGACGACCGAACTGCGGATTCTGGCTGCCCTGCGGCTCGGAATTACCGACAGCGGGCATATCGCTTCGCTGCTCAACTGCGCCTCCGCTACGGTCTATACCTACCGCACCAAACTGCGCAATGCCGCGCTCGACCGCGACGATTTCGAGTCGCAGGTCGCCCGGATCGGGTTGTAAAGATCTCCGGAAATCTATATAATACGGGGTGTCATACTTGTTTCTATTAGTTTGATTATTAATTGTATATAGACTTATATCGGTCTATATAGTGCATCGCGCGTGTAGCGGCATGCCTGAAAATGGATAACTTTGTACATCCGCTAAAGATATCCACTAAACCAACATAAAATGATACTACCAACTACTTTTTGCGGCAAAGTCACCGGCGTGTGCGGCTTTGCGCTGCTGCTCACCATGGCCGTTTCCTGCGGTCCCCGCCACAACACACTCAGCGAATCGGAGATCGCCTCCGGCTGGGAATTGCTCTTCGACGGGAATAGCCTGGATCAATGGAAAGACTTCAACGGGGACTCTCTGACCCAGCCGTGGCACGTTGTCGACGGGTGCATCCAGGCTAACGGCGACGGGAGCGACCTTTCGGGTTATATCGTCACCAAGAAACAATACGAAAACTTCATCGTAGACTGGGACTGGAAGCTCTCCTACGGAGGTAACAGCGGCATGCTTTACCACGTCGTCGAGAATCCTTATTTCAAGGTTCCCTACGTCACGGGTCCCGAGTACCAACTGATCGACAACGATGGTTGGGAGTCTCAGAACGCTCCGACGAAGCTCGAAGAGTGGCAGAAGCTGGGCGTGGACTACGCGATGCACCTTCCGACTGCGGATTCCCTGTTTGTCAATCCGCAGGGCGAGTGGAACTCGTCGCGCATCGTCTGCGACAACGGCCACGTGGAGCATTGGCTCAACGGCCGCAAGATCCTCGAATTCGAAGCCTGGACCGACGACTGGTTCGCCCGCAAGAACAGCGGCAAATGGGAGACGGCTCCCGAATACGGACTGGCGCACCGCGGCGTGCTGTGCCTCCAGGACCACGGCTACCCCGCTTCGTTCCGCAACCTGAAAATCAAGGAGCTGCCGCGCAAGGCCGGCCGGGAGGTCGAACTTTTCAACGGCAGGGACCTCACGGGCTGGGAAGCTTACGGCACCGAGAAATGGTACGTGGATAAAGAGGGCAACCTCGTCTGCGAGAGCGGCCCCGACAAGCAGTACGGCTACCTCGCCACGCGGGAGTATTACGACGATTTCGACCTCACGGTGGAGTTCAAACAGCTGGCGAACGGCAATTCGGGCGTCTTCTTCCGTTCGTTCGTCGAGCCGCCCGTGAAGGTCCACGGCTGGCAGTGCGAGGTGGCTCCCAAGGGCCACGACACGGCGGGCATTTACGAATCCTACGGCCGCGGATGGCTGGTGCAGATTCCCGACGAGAAGGAGAACATCCTCAAGGAGGGCCAGTGGAATACGCTGCGCCTGCGGGTCGAGGGCGACCGGGTGCAGACGTGGCTCAACGGCGAGCAGATGGTGG
>ERZ779840.1774-NODE-1774-length-19878-cov-3.351410_pt1 | contig 19878 bp, 20 predicted proteins | sample MGYA00511561_ERZ779840 | MGnify/ENA primary metagenome ERZ779840 (study PRJEB29588, sample SAMEA2162036) | human gut metagenome | biome: human gut; feature: human-associated habitat; material: faeces | place: Denmark | collected 2008/2010 ...
CCGACAGAGACAGTAAGTGAAGTAGACAAATATGGCAATTTCCACAGACAGCCAAATCATTTTACAAAAGGATTCGGACCCGGGGAAAATCCGGTAGAGAAAGACCGGTACATTTTATTCTGGGCAAAAGGATGCCACTGGTCAAACCGCGCATCCATTACAAGGGAACTTCTTGGTTTACAGGATGCGATCAAAGTGGAAATCGTAGGCTGGGATGATGATGCTTATGAAAAACCTTTGGGCTGGGAATTTATAAATTCGCCAGATCATATCAACCCGGAAACAGGAGCACAGTTTCTGAGTGAGCTTTATTACAATGCAGACCCGGAGTACACAGGCCGTGCAACAGTCCCTTCTTTTGTGGATTACAAAGAGAAAAAGGTAGTGAACAACGATTATCACAGGCTGACCAACTATCTGGAGGTTGATTTTAAGCCATTCCAGAAGCCAGATGCACCGGATCTTTACCCGGAAGAACTCAGAGAAGAGATCGACAAGTTAAACTGGTGGTTGTTTGAAAATGTTAACAATGCTGTTTACAGAGCACAATTTGCACAATCCTTACAGGCTTTTTCCGATGCTTACGAGACATTTTTTGCAGGGTTAGATGCAATGGAAGAACGTTTAGAACAGCAGAGATTTCTGTTTGGAGATTACGTGACAGACAGTGATATCCGTTTATATGTGACACTGGCAAGATTCGATGTCGCTTATTCGAGAAACATTGGTCCATGCAAAAAACGTCTCGTGGATTACAAGAATTTATGGGGATATGCAAGGGATTTATATCAGATTCCGGCATTTTACCACAACACGTATTTTAAAGATTTTGCAGCGAGTGTTGATCTTAGCAAGGCAGACCCGGATTACTGGGAGTCTACTTATTATGATATCGTGATTCCGGATACTGATTTTGATGCGATCTGGAAGACACCGACTGGAAGAGAGCATTTAAGCAAAGATCCGGCAAATAAATTAAAAATTCCAAACGATTTTTATAAACCGTGGAACTAAGGGAGAAGCAAGGAGCGGAAGATGATGGAAGCAGTGCATGCAACAGAAGAATGGCAGAGAGCAGGAGTGCATTATATCAGAATACAGGCAATGTGTGTCGGGTTTGATATTCCACCCAGATACGAATTTGCGGATGACACAAAGGACAGTGAATACATTCTGGTTCACGAAAACGGATTTCCGGTGTCTACCTGCCGGGTACGGATCGATGAAGAAAATGCCGGTCATATCGAGCGTGTTGCCACATTGGAAGAGTACAGGGGAAAACATTATGGGGCACTTGGAATCAAGGCAGCGGAGCAGCTTTTGAAAGAGCGGGGTGTTACAAACATACGGATCAATTCCCGCGAGAAGGCACTTGGCTTTTATGAGAAGCTTGGATATACACCGGATTTTTCCACCCGCTCCGGTGAAGGAGAATTTGTGTGCATCATGACTTCAAAAACACTGTAAATTTCTACAGACAATTGTAGTGATAAAAACAGAAAACGAACGGAGAAAAACTATGGCAAAGTTATTTGATTTTGAAGCGGTCTTGAGCCAGCTTCCGGAGATTTTAAAATATCTTCCGACAACCCTGATCCTTGCAGTCAGTTCCATGATCATTGCACTTATCATCGGAATGCTCCTGGCATTGATCAAAACAAAAAATATTCCTTTGTTAAAACAGATCGCAGGAGTGTATATCTCGCTGATCCGGGGAACACCAGTGATCGTGCAGTTGTATATTGCATACTTTGGAATCCCGATGATCACAAAATACATATACCAGCAGAATGGATGGAATTATCAGAGTTCGACAACATCCGGTTTTGTGTATGCGATCATCGCACTTTCCATCAATGAATCAGCGTATATCGCAGAGATTTTCCGGGGAGCTTTGGCATCTGTCAATGTCGGACAGATCGAGGCTGCAAGTGCGATCGGAATGACATATTTCCAGACGTTTCGCAGAATCATTTTCCCGGAAATGCTAAGCGTGGCGCTCCCGGGACTTGGAAATTCCTTTATTGGACTTATCAAGGGAACGTCTCTTGCGTTTGTCTGTGCAGTTGTTGAAATGACAGCACAGGGAAAAATCATTGGTGGAAGAACTTACCGTTATTTTGAAGTATATGTTTCACTTGCGATCATTTACTGGGTGATCACATTTGTGATCGAGCAGGGAATCAGGCTGATTGAGAAGAAAATGCAGATTCCGGATCAAGTGGCAAAAGTAGGGATATCCGAGGATGAGAGAGGGGTATAAAAATGTTAGAGATCAAAAACCTTTCCAAAAGTTTTCATGAGAATAAAGTATTAGACCATATTAATTTAAAAATTGAAAAAGGCGATGTTGTCGGAATTATCGGCCCTTCCGGTACAGGAAAATCAACCTTATTAAGATGCATCAACCAGTTGGAGATCCCGGAGGATGGGGAGGCAGTTTTTGGTGGAAAAACGGTCGATCTTTCCAAAAAACATAAAGACAGCCTGGAATTCCGTAAGAGTACGGGCATGGTGTTCCAGAGATTTTATCTGTTTGAGAAAAAGACAGCGTTGGAAAATGTTATGGAAGGTCTTATGGTTGTTCAGAAAAAGAGCAAAGCGGATGCAAAAGCAATTGCTTTAAAAGAATTAGAGCGTGTTGGAATGGCATCATGGGCAAATCATTATCCAAAACATTTGTCCGGAGGACAGCAGCAGCGTGTCGCAATTGCCAGAGCACTTGCCCTAAAGCCGGAATTGCTCCTGCTCGACGAGCCGACTTCAGCCTTAGACCCGGAGCTTGTCGGTGAAGTACTTGAAACGATCAAAAATGTTGCGGCAGAGGGACACACGATGCTCTTAGTATCTCACGAAATGAACTTTGTAAGGCATGTTGCCAATAAAGTGATATTTTTAGATGGCGGTCATGTCGTGGAGTATGGAACGCCGAAGGAAGTATTTACCAATCCACAGAATGAACGGACAAAAGAATTCCTGAGAAAAATGCAGCTGCTGAATGAACCGGAATATGTAATATAATGAGCAGTGTTCATAATGTGAGGAATAAATTTGACTGCTTGCAGGCAATAATTTATTCCTTATATTATGAAGAGGGCGAATGCCTGACAGCCGGGAAAATCGCAGATTTTCCCGGCTGCACTGCGGATTAGATTATAGATTTTCCCGGCGTGCACTGCGGATTAGATTAAATTCAAATCAAACTAAATTAAATGCAGATTAAATAATTCGGAAAGAGGTACATCATCATGGCATGGAAACAGAACATCATAGAAGATTTTAAACAACTGGTATCCTTTGATTCCATCAGTTTTCATGAGCGGAAGACCGCAGACTGGCTGCTTGCCAGACTAAAAAGAATGGGATTTTCTGTGGAGGAAGATCAGGCAGGAGCTTATTATGGTGGCGACACCGGAAATATTTTTGCTGTCTTAGATGGAGAATTAGAAGGAGATCCGGTTATTTTTTGCGCACATATGGATGTTGTAGAACCGGGGAGCGGAAAAAAATCTATAGTGGAAGAAGACGGAACAATACATTCTGCCGGGGATACTGTGCTTGGTGCAGATGACATCAGTGGTATTCTGGAAATCCTCTATGGTGTACAACTTGTGATTGACAGTGGAAAACCTCATAAAAAAATTGAAATTCTGTTTACAATTGGTGAGGAATTATATGTCAAAGGTTCGGATGTTTTTGACTATTCGAAAGTAACCGCAAAACAGGCGTATGTGCTTGATCTGTCCGGGGCAGTTGGTGACGCTGCGCGACGTGCGCCGTCGATCATTTCCGTGAGAGCTGAGATAAGAGGAAAAGCGGCGCACGCCGGATTTGAGCCGGAGCGTGGAATCCATGCGATCGCAGTGGCGGCAGAAGCAGTGACACGTCTGTCCATGGGACATGTGGATGAGGACACAACGTTTAATATTGGAACGATAAACGGTGGAACTGCCACAAATATTGTGCCGGATAGCTGTGTGGTGACAGGTGAAATCCGAAGCTATGACCACAGCAAAGCTTTAGAATATGTAAAAAATACGGAAAAAATTTTTGCAGAGGAAGCAGACAAAGCAGGAGCCACTGCAGAGGTAACACATCAGGTACATCTTGTGGCATATGAGACACCAGTAGAAAGCAGGACAGTAAAAGATTTTCTGAAAGCATGCGAAAAGACCGGACTTCCGGGAACATTGACGGAAACGTTCGGTGGAAGTGACAATAACAGCTTTGCAAAACATGGAATCGAAGGACTTGTGTTATCCTGTGGAATGTATCAGGCACATTCCACAAATGAATATACGAAAATAAAAGACTTATATGACGGAGCGGAACTGATCCATACTCTGATTGAATTATAAAGTGGCAGAGAATCATTATTTTTTTGCAGGAGGAGCTTAGTCCTCCTCAAAAATAAGATAATTGTTTTTGCCACTGTTTTTTACTGCATACAAAGCTTTATCCGCTTTGGAAATCAGGATATCCTTTCTGCTGTCGGCATCTGTCCGGCAGATGGCATAGCCCTGGGACAGTGTGACGGTAAGCCCGCTGTCTGTGATGTCTTCGGATTCGTCTAAATTAAAGTGCTGTTTAATATTTTCAGCAATATCTCTGACAGAATCATAATCCGTTATGTTTAACAGCACAAGAAATTCATCTCCACCAAAACGGTAAACACTTCCGGCTTTTCCAACACAGGACTTCAAGACCGAGGCAGTGAGCCTCAGACAATGGTCGCCATGCATGTGTCCATATAAGTCGTTATGAGTCTTAAAATGGTCAATATCAATGACTGCAAGACAGATTTTTTCCTGTCTGGCAATGGCATACTCTAAGTGGGCAGCCAGATTTTCTTCTAAAAGAAAGCGGTTTCCAAGTCCGGTCAGTGCATCAATCTTAGACTGGTGTTCTGCAGCCCGGCGTTCGGTTTCCTTTTGCTGGAGCAGGATTTTCTGGGTAAAAGCCTCTGTACGTTCCTTTAACCGTTCCTGTTTCTGCTTCATAAAAAGCTCTGTATACCGGATACAGGAATCCTGATAACCGGCATAATCATGAATACTGTGGTAATAGTCCATCTCAAATTCGCAGAGCAGAAGCTCATAATACAGGGTGTTCTGCTCGGAGGCATATTGTCTGAAATAGTCAATAACCTGTTTGAAATGTGTGTGATCGTTCATATTCTTAAGCAGGAAGATCAGTTCACGGATGATCTGCACGAAATCATTTGGCTCAATGAGGTGCAGTTGTCCGATCAGGCTGTCTAAATGCTCTAACACATAATCTCTGCGTCCGGTGTACCAGTACAGGTGACACTTTATAATAAGCAGGGAAATGCCGATGGAGTCTGTCATATCTTCCTCGGTGAGCAGGGATTCGCAGCGTTCCAGAAACTCTCCGCCAAGCTCAAAATTCATCTGGTGGTTGCTTGAGATCATCAGATTCAGGCTGTTTACAAGGCACCAGCCGTGATATCGGGGATCTGCCTTGCAGGCTTCCATTGAAAGTGCATTCTCAGCCTTTAAAAAGTATTCGATAGCCGTTTTGTGGTCATTTGCTTCCTGATAACGGCTTCCGAGATTGATATAAAATAAAGGAAAAAGTGCGTCGATCTGATGCTCCAGGCAGCAGGAAAGTCCTCTCAGATAGCAGTCAACAGCCGACATTTCATTTCCAGCAGCCACATAGGAAACACCCATAAGATTCTGTGCTGTTGCGTAAATATAATAGTCGTGTTCTGCTTCTGCAAGGTCTGAAACGGTCTGTGCTGACAGGATCGCATCTGTTAATTTCCGTTTGTTTAAAAGAGCGACAGTGTCATCTATCATTTTCTGTAAGGGATTTTTTGCTTCATTATTCATAATATTATCCTCTGGTCTGACCTGGTATTGCCAAAATAGTGTGCGGATCAATTGCACAAATGTATTGAAAATTCATTCTGTACCATCGAGTTGAAAATGAACGTGTCAGTACACTTGTAGAACAGATATTTTTTTTTGATTATAATTCTATTCGAAAAATGCGTCAACCTTGGATTTTCAGTTATTTCGTATATAGATATCTCATGCATCTTATGGTATCATGTAGTAATAAACGAGAAGAAAAATTCTCATATAAGCATCACAGGAGATGCAGGTGGAGGTAGCACTTATGGAAAAGAAAAAAGAGAAGAATTACAGGCTCAGTCTGGTGATTTCAATTCTGATTGCAGCATGTCTGTTTGTGGCAGATCTGTATATAATGATTAATATGCCACAGAATGTTCTGGCACTTGTAGCAGTGAACGTTCTGTTTTTAGCTGCGATATATTATGTGATAGATGCTGTGACAAGGCAGATAAGCGCAGCCGCAGAACGCAAGGAAGAACAGTATGATAGTATTTTTAAATCAGAAAAAGCGTCTTATCTTTTATTGAGGAAAACATTTGATGATCTGTATGAACTCATTGAAAAAGGAAACCAGTCCCGGAAAGCAAATGTGGAGGATATTATCCACGCACAGAAAGCAGTAGCAAAGGTTTCCATTGGAAGAAGTAAAGAGAATGCAGATGCACTGATGAATTCCAATGACCACATCATGGAAAAGATTTCGATGTTAGAGGCTGTTTTATCAGACAATGTTTCGCATCCGGCACCGGAAACTAATAAAAATGACAGCGCATATGCACAGAATATTTTAGACAATCAGAATAAAATATTACAGCAGCTGGAAGTTTTGCAGAATACATTGAATACGATCGGAGCTGATGCAAAGATAGCAGCAGAGTCTGCAAAACAGAACTTTTTTACCGAGGAACGTATCTTGGCAGAAGAGAATAAAATTGAAAAAGAAGAACCACAGGTTCAGGAAGTCGCAGTTGAGGAGATCCCATCGGCTGCTGGAGAAGCAACTGTGATGGAAGAGACACCAATCGAAGAAGTTCCATCTGATATGGAGGAAACACCGATTGAAGAAGAACCATCCGTGATGGAGGAGACACCGATTGAAGAAGAACCGTCTGCAATGGAGGAGACACCGATCGAAGAAGAACCATCCGTGATGGAGGAGACACCGATCGAAGAAGAACCGTCCGTGATGAAGGAGACACCGATCGAGGAAGTTCCATCTGATATGGAGGAACCATCAATTGGTAAAGAAGAAGTTTCTTCTCCGGAGGAAGATTTATCCAAGTATGATGATATAATGGTAGATACTTTGACGGATTCGGATGATAATGTTCCGGTCGAGAAGATTCCATTGGAAGATGAAACTGTTGTAGATGATGAGCCGGCAATGCCTGATCTGTCAGATCCGAATAAGGTTATGACACCGGATGAGATCGCAGCATTGATTGCAAACTTATAATAGAAGAAAGACTTCGGTGTAAAGTAAAAAATAATATTTAAGAGAATAAAAAATCTGTCATACAAATGCAATTTTTGTATGGCAGATTTTTTGTGTAACAGGAAAAACGTTCCCGATCATTATTCGGCAGTGATTTTTACGATTTCTTTGATAACCGAAACAGCGGTATCCATACCTTCTACACTGATATGTTCAAATGGTCCGTGGAAACCATAGCCGCCGGTTCCGAGGTTCGGACAAGGAAGTCCCATAAAACTTAATCTGGCGCCGTCTGTACCACCGCGGACTGGGCGGGAGACTGGTTCCAGACCAACGTTTTTGATTGCTTTTTTTGCAATTGCAACGACATATTCATTCTTTTCAATGACTTCCAGCATATTGCTATAGGAATGCTGAATGTTCAATTTTACAGTGTCTGCGTGATATTTTTCATTCATTTTTTGCTCAATGCCACGCAGGGTATCAAGACGTTTTTCAAAAGTGGCTTTGTCATGGTCACGCACGATATAATTCACTTTAGCGTGGGCGATGTCTCCGCTAAAATCAGTCAGATGATAAAATCCCTCTCTGCCTTCGGTGTGGGCAGGAGTCTCATTTTCAGGGAGAAGAGATGCAATCTCACAGCCGACAAGGGCAGCGTTGATCATAATATCTTTTGCCTCTCCAGGGTGGACATTGACGCCATTGATCTCAAAAGAAGCACTTGCGGCATTGAAGTTTTCATAGGCAACTTCGCCCTCGTAGTCGCCGTCAACGGTGTAGGCAAATCTGGCTTTAAAATAGTCAAGGTCAAATAAATCAGCACCGCTTCCGACTTCCTCGTCCGGTGTGAAGCCGATCCAGATGTCGCCGTGAGGTATTTTTTCTGTGATGATCTGTTCCACTGCCGTCATGATCTCGGAAACCCCGGCTTTATCGTCGGCGCCGAGCAGGGTTGTTCCATCTGTAGTGATCAGTGTGCGTCCTTTTAATGTTTTAAGTGTAGGAAAATCGGATACTTTCAGATAAGCGCCGCTTCCTTTTAAAAGAACATCATTGCCGTCATAATCCGGAATGATCTGTGGTTTGACATCTTTTCCGGAAAAATCAGGAGCAGTGTCCATATGGGAAATAAAACCGACAGCAGGCTTGTCAGCATATCCTTTCGTTGCCGGCAGCAGTCCGTAAACATAGCAGTGATCGGTTAAAGTGACTTTCTCTAAACCGAGATCGCGCAATTCCTGTTCTAACACTTTTCCTAACTCAAACTGTCTTTCCGAAGATGGAATCTGTCGGCATTCCTCGTCAGAAGTTGTCCAGTAAGAGACATATTTTAATAATCGTTCTTCAACACGCATGTGAAACCTCCTTATAAAATGGTGCCGTATTTATTTTGATATAAAATCAAGCCGGGCACACATTAGTTATAAAATACCATAAAATAGTGAAATGCGAAATAAATTTATAAAAAAATAGTTGCATTTCTAAAAAAAGTATTATATAATAACATTCGTCGCTGAAAGACATGCGCCACTAGCTCAGCTGGCAGAGCACCTGACTCTTAATCAGGGTGTCCAGGGTTCGAACCCCTGGTGGCGCATTACGAAGTATCGGTTTTATAGCATAGGCTATGGGGTCGGTGCTTTTTTTATGTTTGAATTCAAATTTAAAATTTTGAAGAAAATCACAAAAAGTTCACAAAAAATTAGCACTCAACACTTGACAGTGCTAACGAACAGGTGTATAACGTAGTCAGAACAAAGGAAGAGGGAACAAAAGAGAAAGAAAGATTCCCCGAGTTCCCTAATCTGTTAGTTCCAAAGAAACAAGGTTAATGAGCATACGAATATCCACAAAAAAGTGGACAGATAGAAAAGGAGAGATGACTTATGTTGATGCCTAGTATTTTTGGAGAGAGTTTATTTGATGATTTTGACAATTTAATGAATTTTTCATTCCCGGATGTTGATAAAACATTGTATGGCAAACATGCAAAGAATATGATGAAGACAGATGTTAAGGAGAAAGATAATGGCTATGAAGTAGCAATTGATCTTCCGGGATTCAAGAAAGATGAGCTTCATCTTGAGTTGAATGATGGATACCTGACTATCAGTGCCGAGAAGGGACTCGATAAGGATGAGAAGGATAAGAATGACAAATACATCAGACGTGAACGTTATGCAGGCAGCATGAGCCGAAGCTTTTATGTTGGTGAGAACATGAAAGAGGAAGATATCCATGCGAAATACGAAAACGGTATCCTGACCTTGGACGTTCCGAAAGAACAGAAGAAAGCTGTTCCGGAAAAACGTTACATTGCAATTGAAGGATAAATAGAATGCCCGGTATCAATGGCGTAAAACCATTGGTATCGGGCGTTTTTTCTATCTCGATGCGATCAGTTTGCAGATTGGATTTCCTTTGGAAGAAAATTTTTCTTCGTATTCCGTCATGACATTGCCTTCATTTAAGACGGCATCATGGTGCAGATCTCTGGTGGAAGCGTCTAATTTCCATCCGGCTTCCGGCACTTCCTCCAAAGAGAAGGTGAAAAGATCCTGATTATCAGTTTTAAATTCAAGGTGTCCCTCTTTTTTCAAAATCTGGTCATAACGGGCAAAAAATTGTCTCGAAGTAAGACGTCTCTTCGCATGGCGGTCTTTTGGCCATGGATCGGAGAAGTTTAAGTAAATACGGTCGACTTCGTCTTTGGCGAAAACCTCTGCAACATCGGCAGCGTCCATGCAGATAAACTTAATATTAGGAAGCGGATTCTGCTCCACTTTCTGCAAAGCGCGTAAAAGTACGCTGGAGTAACGCTCGATGCCGATGTAATTAATGTCCGGGTGCAGGGCAGCCGTATCCATGATAAAACGGCCTTTTCCCATGCCGATCTCGATATGAAGCGGCTGCACTTTGTCAAAACAGTCCTGCCAGTGCCCTTTCTGCTCCTCTGGATTTTTGATGCAGTATTCACTATTTAAAATGGCGTCATCCGCGCCAGGGATATTTCTTAATCTCATAAAACAACCTCTCTAATGATGTAAACTAATATTTTTTCAAAATGTATTTTCGTTTTTTGCAGCAAATATATCTAAGCGCAAAGCGATCAGTTACATTTTACAATAAAGAAACCCCAACTTTCAAGCACACATTGCATAATCTGACAAATTAATAAAGTCATAAAATGATGAAAAGTGGTTGCATGTATTTTTTCCAACTATTATACTAATAATGTTGATAGAGTAACGTTGTTGTTACAGGAACGAGTTACGGGTGAACAGTAACAATCCGTAAAAATTGTGTATACATGGGACGGATTGTGCGAAATTAATAGATTTAATATAGATTTGGAGTTTTTATGATGTTGAAAAATAGATGGAAAAAGGCAGCATGCCTGATCCTTACGATTATATCTACTGTCTGTCTTGGAAAAGTGGACGTCAAGGCGGCAGACTACTGGCCGGATGCACCGGAAACACTCTCACCGGGTGTTATTTTGATGGAAGAGTCCACAGGCACGATCCTTTATGAAAAAAACATGGATGAAGCGCATTACCCGGCAAGTATCACAAAGATCATGACCACGCTGCTGGCGTTGGAAAATGGTAATCTGAGTGACATGGTCACTTTTTCGGATGATGCGATCAACAACACGGAAGGATCGGGAATTGCCAGAGATTATGGCGAGCAGATGACCTTAGAGCAGTGTCTTTATGGTGTCATGTTAGAGTCGGCAAATGAATGTGCCTATGCTGTCGCAGAACATGTGGGCGGCACGGTAGAAAATTTTGTGGACATGATGAATGCCAAGGCAAAAGAATTAGGATGTACTAACACACATTTTGCCAATCCGCACGGTCTGCAGGATGAAAATCATTACACGACCGCACATGACATGGCGTTGATCGCGCAGGCAGCTTATCAGAATGAGACATTTCGTATTATCATCGGGACGAAGATGTATACAATCCCTCCGACCAATAAGCATGCGGAGGAAACGGTGTTGAGGAATCATCACGACATGCTCTGCACTTACCACAATGCGAACCGCAAGTACTTATATCCGTACTGTGTCGGCGGAAAGACCGGATACACGGAGACCGCAAACAGCACTCTGGTGACTTATGCGGAAAAAGATGGAATGACTTTGATCTGTGTGGTAATGAATACGCAGTCACCGAATCAGTTTATTGATACGGTAAATTTATTTGATTATGCATTTGACAATTTTCAGGTGCTGAATGTAGCAGAAAATGATACGGATTACAGCGCAGAAACAACGGTGGATAATGGCAATCTGAACAATATTGAACCATTTGTGGAGCTTGATAAAGATGCCGTCATTGTTCTGCCGAAAACAGCAGAATTTTCAGATACCTCATCTTCTGTGGAATATAACGATAGTGATCCGGAGATTGCAGGAAGCATCACATATACTTATGCGGGAAGAAATGTAGGAAAAGCAGATATTAAGACAACCGGCGTGGTGGTAGAGGGCTACGCATTTGACAATGAGTCGACCGAGGAGGAGGAACAGGAAGCAGTCTCCACGGTGCAGGTGAGACCGATTGTTGTGGTATTACTCATTGTTGCAGTGATTTTGCTTGGTGTACTTTTATTTTTCTTAAAACGTTTTTACGATAATTACTATATTATCAAACACAACAGAGCCGTTCGTAGAGACAGAAAAGATCAGAGACGAAGAATCAGAAAAAAACGTAGAAGACGCAGAAGATGGAGATAAAGCATGTCGGAGTCATATGCAGTCAGTGAAAAAAGAGAGTTGCTGTTAGACAAAGTAAAGAAGTTTATTCTGGATAATGGCGGAATTGTAAAAAAGAGCCAGCTCGCCGGGCTGGGGATCGATTATCGCAGAATCCTTGATTTTGTGGAAAAAGGGGATATTCTGCGCGTAAAAAGCGGTTATTATGCAGTTCATCTCAGTGATTTTACAGAGGAGGAGCTTGTGGCAAAGCTGTTTCCGGACTGCGTGCTGAATCTGGAAAATGCGTTATATGCGTATGGCTATATCAAAAAGAAACCGTATGGCTGGCGGCTTACGGTGGATAAGAATACTTCAAAATCACGGTTTAAAATGGATTATCCGAAGATCATTCCGATGTATGCAGAGCCGGATACTTTGGAGCTTGGAGTGACAGAAATACAGCTTTCCAATGTGACAGTCCGGATTTTTGAAAAGGAAAGACTGATCTGTGAATGCTTAAAATACGAAGACAAGATGGATCGGGAAAGATTCAAAGAAGGACTGATGGCTTACATAAAAGATCCGAAGAAGGATATTGCAAAACTGATGTATTATGCAAAAGAGCGTAAAGTTGTGAAAAAAGTTCAGAATATGATTGGAGTCTGGCTTTAAATGGAACAGAACCTACTTACGAAGAAGAAGTTAAAAGAAAAAAGCATAGAGTATCAAATCTCATTTGCAAATCTGCTGGAAGGATTTTTGCAGGAAACACTGATGTTCCAAATTCTGGAAACCGATTTTGCAAAGCGGTTATGGCTGAAAAACCGTGAGGCTTTTGACCTCGACAGTTATCGAAAGGAGTGGCAGAAGCCGCTTCATTTTGTATACGGGCAGGATGATGGGAAAGAACAGCAGGTATTGGACGAAAAGTGGATCACTGATTTTGCAGAGGCGATCTGCGCGAAACGGGAATATCATATCCGCTGGAATTATTCTGTGGAAAAAGAGGAACAGGACTATCTGGTTTACATAACTGGAGAATGGGAGGAAATGAAGGTTCCGCTTACCATCCGTATTAGTCCATTGGTATATGATGCAGCAAAGCCGGAAAAACAGGAGCTGCAGTCAGTCTTTTTTGAGAAGAAATGTGCAGCGTATCAACATTTTCCGGTTGAAACATATCTGGCAGAACAACTTTTTACAATCCTCAAATATCTGGAACTGATTCCTTCTATGGAGGTATATGATACAACATTTCGTCTGCTGAAGCAGGAAACTGTCGATGGACGGCATATTTACGAGACACTCTCTTTTTTCTGCGAAAAAGAGGAAGTGATTCCACAGGAAAAAAGGATTGAAATGCTGGCATCTTATGAAACCTACACCTATATGAAAAAACGGTGGGAAAAATATATAAGGAAGCAGGGAACAGAGGATGTTTCCTGGGAAACAGTATTGCATCGGATCATTGCTTTTTTAAGTCCTGTCTGGAATGCAATGTGCAGAGATGAGGTTTTCTTTGGAGACTGGATGCCGGATCTGGAACGATATTTATAAGAGGCTGCCCACAGGCAGCCTTTATTTCTGGTTTTATTGTCTGCCCAGATATTCCCGGAGGAATGTGACAATATTTTTTGGTTTGTTCAGATCAAAGACCGGAAGGGAAGTCTCTGCATGATATGGAAAATCAGCAAATACAGCGATCAGATCTTTTTCGTCAGATAACGGTGTTTCCGACCAGTATTTCCGCAGGATTTCAATTTTATTCGGCGCATCTGCTCCAAAATTTTCCGTCAGAACAAGGTCGGCACCGGAGAGCGACGAGGAGAGATTTTCCAGAGTCGGCTCAAAAAAGACGTTTTTGAATACGACAGAGGAATCTTCTTTGATGAGGTGAACGACTTTTAACCCCTCACGCTCTAATAAAGGAAGCAGCCGCTCAATGAGAGGTGTCATGATCGTTCCCGGTTTTGCCACAAAGGAGATCACCGGAGTTGTATGCAAAAATAAATCTCTGGTGTCTTTAAAATATTCAATCAACGCCTGAGAAGAATCTGGCGGTACAATTCCGCTTAAAATACGAAGCGCATGATAATAATTGTCTCTGGTGTCCAGATTATAGTACTGGATATCGATCGGTGTCGGTGCAGCCTCGGCGATCACAGCCTCAGTCACGTATCTGGTGCTGCATTTTTCCCGCAGCGTATTGAACGTGAGCTGGTGGAGCAGGAGACATTTTCCGATGGTTGTAATGCAATTTTTGGAGTAGGCAGCAGTTGCCGTTTCGAGATAGGAAGCCTTTCCCTCAAGTGTGCAGATATCGGCGTCACCGAGCTCTGAGAGCAGGGCAAGTCCTGTTTTCGGTTCCAGAAACGGGGTGTCTACAGACATAAAAAATGCGCATTCCTCATCGATCATGGATAAGCCGGAAAAAATACCGGACATTGGTCCCTGATTCGGATAGATATCCGGGATTTCAGTTACGGGAAGCTTCAGATGGGAGTAATCCCCCTTTATTTTTACCGAGAGATAGATCCTGGAAAAATACGGCTGAAATTTTCTGACAAGATATTCAATTAAACAGGTGTCCCCAAAAGGAAGGAGAGCCTTATCAGTTCCCATCCGTGTGCTGTTTCCGCCACAGAGGATCACAAGCGCATTTTCCATACTATACCTCCGGAATGTTATTGTTTGATCCGCAATCTAAAATACTATAGCATAGGAAATACTTTTTTTTCAAGAGTAATGAGTGGATGGTAATGCAAGTCGTTGCTGAATCTGCGGGGAAAGTGTGTTATACTAAGGTATATCGGTATGTATCTGGTATGATATACTGATATGGATATCGAACATCAGGAGCAGGCTTACATGAAGTATTTGATAGATGATTTAGAGGAATATGCGCAGTCGGACTATTATCCGTTCCATATGCCGGGACATAAAAGAAAAAGTCTGTCGTTTCCCAATCCGTATGAGATTGATATCACGGAGATTGACGGATTTGACAATCTGCATCATGCGACCGGTATGATAAAGGAAGCCGAGGTGCGCGGAGCAGAGCTTTACCATTCAAAACGGTGCTTTTTTCTTGTAAATGGAAGTACCTGTGGCTTGCTGGCTGCCATCAGTGCTGCCACGAGGCGCGGGGACAAGGTATTAGTCGCAAGAAATTGTCACAAAGCAGTCTATCATGCATTATATATGAATGAACTGCAGGCAGAATATCTGTATCCTTCTATCACAAAAAATGGAATCCAGGGGCAGATCACAGCAGAGCAGGTGCAGGAATCGCTATATGAAAATCCGGATGCGGTGGCAGTGATCCTCACTTCCCCGACGTATGAGGGGATTGTTTCAGACGTGGCAAAGATTGCAGAGGTGTGCCATGAACATGGGATTCCGCTTATCGTGGATGAAGCCCACGGAGCACATTTTGGATTCGGAGGCGGTTTCCCGGAAAATGCCGTAAAACTTGGCGCAGACGCAGTGATTATGAGTTTACATAAGACATTGCCGTCGTTTACCCAGACAGCGCTGCTGCATCTGACGTCTGATCTCATTGATGAGAAGCGGGTGGAGCGGTATCTGTCCATTTACGAGACGAGTTCACCATCCTATATTTTCATGGCAGGAATGGATTCATGTATCCGGCTGATCGCAGAACATGGGCAGCAGCTCTTTGCAGAATACAGGAAGCGTCTGACGGATTTTTATGGGAAAACAGCCGGTTTAAAATACCTGCATGTCATGCAGGAGGAAGATCTGGACACTGGGGAAGCATTTGACTGGGATGATTCCAAACTGGTCATTTTTGCGGATAGAGCCGGGATGACAGGGGATGAGCTGCATCAGATCCTTTTGAAAAAATACCATTTACAGATGGAGATGGTTTCCGGTTATTATGTGCTGGGAATGACAAGTCTGATGGATGAGGACGAAGGATTGGAGCGTCTGGCAGGCGCATTGCATGAGATCGATGCAAAGGTGGCAGAGGACGTTTCAAATGGAAACAAAATTTTGAAGAATCCGGCAAGTGATGAGAAGTATCATTCGTTTATTGAGAAAATATATCAGAAATATCCGCGTGAAATGCAGATTTATCAGGCAGAGGAGCTTCCATATAAAGAAGTAACGTTAGAGGAGGCAGTCGGAAATATGTCTGCGGATACGATTTATCTGTATCCGCCGGGAATTCCGATGATTGTTCCGGGAGAGATTATCACGAAGCGTCTGGCAGATAATATTGAGGAATGCTTATCACTTGGACTGCGAATAGAAGGTAGTTCTGATGTGCAGGAAAAAATTCTAAAGATTGTATATTTTTAAAGACTATATTATACTAAATGAGGCAGGAAAAATGGGTAAAATATATTGTATCATGGGAAAAAGTTCCACGGGAAAAGATACCCTGTTTAAAAAGATATTGGGAGATGAAAGTCTCTCATTAAAGACCATTGTTCCATATACGACAAGACCGGTGCGTGCCGGGGAGAAAAATGGGGTAGAATATTTTTTCTGTGATGAGAAGAAAGTGGAAGAATTGGAGCGTGAAGGGCGTATTATCGAGCTTCGAGCTTACGATACCATCCATGGGATCTGGAAATATTTTACCGTGAATGATGACCAGATCGATCTGGAACACCAGAATTATCTGATCATAGGAACACTGGAATCTTATTTAAAGATCCGTGATTACTTTGGAAAAGAGAAAGTTGTGCCGATTTATATAGAAGTGGAAGACGGCGAACGCCTGAGCCGGGCGTTAAACAGGGAGCGTATGCAGGAAAGCCCGAAGTATGAGGAACTCTGCCGCAGATTTCTGGCAGATGCGAAAGATTTTTCTGAGGAAAAGTTAAACGAAGCCGGAATTACAAGAAGATTTGTCAATCAGGATCTCGATGAGACAGAGGAAGAGATCCGCAGGGCAATTTTAGAAGACAGGTAGGAAAGAAGGTGGGCATTGGTGGATATTAAAGTAAATAATATAGCACAGGTGACACAGGTACCTGATACAGTGACAACGGAAACCGGAGATGGAACATTCAAATTCACTCTGGCGAGTGCCATCACCGATGCAGATCTTCAGGCAAAAGTCGATCTTTTGATGAATGATATCACGGCACAGGGGAACCGTATTGCACAGCATATGGATATCCGCGATATGAAAAAATACCGTGGACTGATCAAAGACTTTTTAAATGAGGTGGTGTATCGTTCACACAAGTTTTCCAGAGAGAATTTCTTAGACCGCAAAGGACGGCACAGAGTGTATGGACTGATCCGGCTGATCGATTCAAATCTGGATGAACTGGCAAGGGAGCTTGTGAAGGATGAGAAGGATCACATTGCGATCCTGAGCAGGATAGGTGAGATCCGTGGATTGTTGTTAGATATATTGACTTAAAGGAGCGGCATATGGCAGGATTTAAAGATATTATCGGACATGAGCAGATTATAGAGCATTTACAGAACGCGATTGGGATGGATAAAGTATCCCATGCGTACATCATCAATGGACCGGACAAATCCGGAAAAATGATGCTGGCGGAGGCATTTGCAATGGCTTTGCAGTGTGAAAAGCATGGAAAAGAGGCATGTATGGAGTGCCATTCCTGCAGACAGGCACTGGGACATAATCAGCCGGATATTATTTATGTAAACCACGACAAGCCAAATACCATTTCTGTGGATGATATCCGTACACAGGTAAATAATGATATTGATGTGAAACCATACAGCAGTGAGCACAAGATATATATCATTGATGAGGCGGAGAAGATGAACCAGCAGGCACAGAATGCACTGCTGAAAACCATCGAGGAGCCGCCGGCATATGCGGTCATCATGCTTTTGACGACGAATGCGGACACATTTCTGCCAACGATCTTATCCAGATGCGTGACGTTGAATATTAAAGTTGTGCCGGATGAGAAAATCAAAAAGTTCCTGATGGAAAAGTATCAGATCCCTGACTATCAGGCGGATGTGTGTGTGGCATTTGCACAGGGAAATGTGGGAAAAGCGATCCAGCTTGCGTCCTCTGATGATTTTAATGAGATGAAGGCAAGCGCACTGCAGCTGATCAAGCGTCTCGATGATATTGATCTCTATGAGATGACCGCTGCGGTAAAGCAGATCGCAGATTACAAATTAGAAATTAACGATTACTTTGATCTGATGATGATCTGGTATCGTGACGTATTATATTTTAAAGCAACAGGTGACGTAAATGGCCTTATTTTCAAGGATGAGGTCTACGACATAAAACGACAGGCAGAAAAAAGCTCTTACAATGGAATCAACAGTATTTTGGAAGCTTTGCGCAAAGCCCAGATACGTCTGGACGCAAACGTAAACTTTGATCTGGTGATTGAGTTATTACTGCTGACAATTAAGGAGAACTAGAATGGTAAAAGTAGTAGGAATCCGTTTCCGGAATGCAGGTAAAATATATTATTTCGGACCCGGAAAGTTACAGTTAAAAGCAGGCATGCATGTAATTGTTGAGACCGCAAGAGGCGTTGAGATGGGAACTGTCATGACCGATCCGAGGGAGGTGTCCGAGGAGAGCGTCGTCCAGCCATTAAAACCGGTCATCCGCATTGCGACTGAGCAGGATGAAAAGCAGGCAGAGAAGAACCGCCAGAAGGAAAAAGAGGCGTTTAAGATCTGTCTGGAAAAGATTGCAAAACACAAGCTGGATATGAAGTTAGTGGAAGCAGAATACACATTTGATAATAATAAGCTGCTGTTCTATTTTACCGCAGACGGAAGAATTGATTTCCGTGAGCTGGTAAAAGATCTTGCAGCCGTATTCCGCACAAGGATCGAGCTGCGCCAGATCGGTGTCCGTGATGAGACAAAGATTATGGGAGGATATGGAATCTGTGGACGTGAACTGTGCTGTCACACATTCCTTTCCGAGTTTGCACCGGTATCAATCAAAATGGCGAAGGAGCAGAATCTTTCCCTGAATCCAACCAAGATTTCCGGCGTGTGCGGCAGACTGATGTGCTGTCTGAAAAATGAGGAAGAGACATACGAGTATCTCAACAGCCGTCTGCCAAATGTTGGTGATTATGTCACAACGGATGATGGTTTGAAGGGCGAAGTTTCTTCTGTAAATGTACTTCGTCAGCTTGTAAAAGTTTTAGTGGAAGTCAATGACGAGAAAGAATTGAGGGAATATCAGGCTGATCAGTTAAAGTTCAAACCAAAACGACGCAGAGATGTGAAGCTTACTGCCGAGGAAATGAAAGAGCTGGCTGCATTAGAAGACCGTGGAGGAAAGTCAAAGATTGATGATACAAAATAATCTGATTCATGAAGGAGAGCGTTTGGACGAGCTGCAACGCAATGGATATGGAATCATCCAGAATCCGGCGCGTTTCTGTTTTGGCATGGATGCTGTGCTATTATCCGGTTTTGCGAAAGCAAAGGCAGGGGAAAAAGTACTGGATCTTGGAACCGGTACCGGAATTATTCCGATTTTAATGGAAGCAAAGACGGACGCAGCAGATTTTACAGCGTTAGAGATTCAGGAAGAAAGCGCAGATATGAGCGAAGCGATGGTAGAATTATTTAAAAACGGCGATTTGGATATGCTGATAGGCCGCTCGCTCTATCAGGAGGGCTACAAGTGCGCGGAAAATTTCGACAAGCTGTTTAAGGGCGAGAAAGTGCCTAAGTTTGAATTCCTTGAAGCGGAGTATTTGACGGAGGAGACGGCGGACGAGCTGTTGCCCAAATACAAGGAATTATTCGAACGGACAAAGGATGATGAATTTTTTGAGAGGTATGAGGCGAGGGAGTTTATAGCGGAATAAAATGGAGAGAGGAAGAAAATGAAA
>ERZ779840.1775-NODE-1775-length-19876-cov-5.817164_pt1 | contig 19876 bp, 18 predicted proteins | sample MGYA00511561_ERZ779840 | MGnify/ENA primary metagenome ERZ779840 (study PRJEB29588, sample SAMEA2162036) | human gut metagenome | biome: human gut; feature: human-associated habitat; material: faeces | place: Denmark | collected 2008/2010 ...
ATCCGTCTCCACCGCGAGCGTCCCGAGTGCAGCACCATGGTGCGCAGCGAGGACAAGATGAAGGCCATCCTGCCGTATATGCTCAAGCGCGCCGTGAAGATCAAGCTCAAGGGCAAAAAGGGCTGAGCATGCACGAGCTTGGGATCGTATTCCACATGATAAAAACCGTCGAGCGCATCGCGGAGGAAAATGTTCTTACGAGCGTTTCCTCCGTCACGCTCGAGCTTGGCGAGGTGTCCGGCGTTGTGCCGCACGAGCTCACATCCTGCTGGAACTGGGCCGTTGCGCAGACGGAGGTTTTGAAGGGCGCGGAGCTTAGGATCGAGACCATTCCCGCCGTGACGCTTTGCGAGAGCTGCAATCGAACATATCCGACCGTCCCGCAGGGACGCATCTGCCCGCTGTGCGGCAGCGAGGAAACCGTGCTCCTGCAGGGCAACGAGATCAATCTCAAAGAAATCGAGGCTTGCTGAAATGGACAGTGTACGCATCATAGAGATCAAGGAGAGCGTTTTCGCCGACAACGACCGCGAGGCCGACCGCGTCCGCGCAAAGCTCAAGGAGGAAAAAACATTCCTTCTCAATCTCATGTCCTCGCCCGGCTCGGGCAAGACAACGACGCTTCTGCGCACGATCGAGCGCTTGAAGGACGATCTTCGCATCGGCGTTATGGAAGCGGACATCGATTCCTCCGTAGACGCCGAGACCATCGCCCGCACGGGCGTGAAGAGCATCCAGCTCCACACCGGCGGCATGTGCCATCTCGATGCCGGAATGACCGAGCAGGGGCTTACCGAGCTCGGCACGGCGGACGTCGATCTCGCGGTGCTTGAAAACGTCGGCAATCTCGTCTGCCCGGCGGAGTTCGATACGGGCGCGGTGAAAAACGCAATGATCCTCTCCGTGCCGGAGGGACACGATAAGCCGCTCAAATACCCGCTCATCTTCACCGTGTGCGACGCGCTCATCATCAACAAGATCGATGTGCTGCCGTATTTCGATTTTGACATGGACAAGGTGCGCGAGTACGCGCTGCGGCGCAACCCCCGTCTGGAGATCTTCCCGATCTCCGCCAAAACCGGCGAGGGCGTCGAGGCCTGGGCAAACTGGCTCAAAAAGCAGGTCCGGGACTGGACGGAGGAATGAAAGCAAAAAAAACGGAGCAGTCATTTTCTGACTGCTCCGTTTTTCTATGGAGAGCGGCGAGTTATTTCACTTCTGCGGTCGTCTGCGCCATGACGGTCAGAGCCTCGAGCACATCGGCCTTCTGGCCCTCCTCGTAATACGTGCCGGTGTAAATGTAGAGGTAAGCGCCGGTCACGGCGTAGAGCGTGATCTGATCCGTGGGCGGGATGGAGAGGATCGCATCGCGGCCTCCGGCGGCGTCAACGTCGTCCTGCGTGATGACGCCCTGCTCGAGAAGACGGTCGAGCATCTCGTCGTTGAAGCGTGTGACCGTTTCGGTGTAGATCACGCTCTTGCCGTTGATCGAGCGAAGCTCGGCATTGAGGATCTCAATGTTGGGGAACGATTCGGTAATGCTTTCCGTGAGCTTGTTCATGTACTTTTCCGTGAACTTGCCGCTGTAGGTGCCGGACTGCTGCGCGTTGATGTTGACGGCCTGTCCGGTTCCCTGCGTATCGTTATAATAGATGATGAGCGGGGAAGTGCCGTCGCTGCCGGTCCACTTATCGGCGGGATACTGCGTCGAAAACGTGCTGTTGCTGACCGTTCCGAGTGTCATGGAGGAGAGATCAACCTTCTCCAGCGGGGGATAATCCTCCTCGCTCACGGTGCCGCATCCGGCGAGGATCAGGCAGAGCACGAGACAAACGGCGGCGAGCGCCGCAAAAGCTTTTCTTTTCATAGCTACCACTCCTTTGCTGAGTGACAATGATTTTACCATATCGCTGAGGAAAAGACAACCTTTATCCCACCGTCTCGCCGAGCTTCCCGGCGAGCTTTGCGAGCGGCTTTACCTTCCAGCGCAGCACCATGCCGAGCGCCGCGCCGACGAGCGCCTGCAGGATCTGGTAGGGGAGCTTTGCGATCGCCGCGGCGGGCGTCGCGTAGATGAACGCGCGGCCGAGCGAGTAGCCGACGACCATGATGACCGCGCCGAGCAGCACGCCGATGAGGGACGCGATCACGGGCTTCTCCTTCATCATCCGGTGGGCGCAGAGCGAAATGGCGACCGCCTGCAATCCGTGCGTGACGAGCGAGACGAACATCGGCGTCGGATAAAAGAAGAAATCGCCTAGGAACGCGCCGACACCGCCGACGCAGAACGCCCCCAGCGGGTCAAGGATCAGCGCGGCAAAGCAGATGATCACGTCGTTCAGATAGAGATGTCCGCCCGGAACGGGAACGCTGAACACGCTCATGCTCATAATGATGTTCATCGCCATCAGCAGCGCCGTCGTGCAGAGCCAGCGCGTGCCGTGTTTCGTTTTCGTTGTCATGGATATATCTCCCCTTGTTTTTTTCTTACCCATAGCTTACAATGTTCTGGATATATTAAAATATCCAGAAAAGGAGAAAATAATAATATCAGATGAAACAGGACAACGAACACCGCCCGGCGTATCTGCGCCTGTATGAGCGCCTGCGCGGCGAGATCGTCCGCGGCGATTATCCCTTCGGCGCGCGGATGCCGTCCAAGCGGCAGCTGGCCGAGGAGGAGGGGCTGAGCGTCGTCACGGTAGAGCACGCTTACGCGCTGCTGACGGACGAAGGGTATCTCGAAGCGCGCCGCCGCAGCGGGCACTATGTGCAGTTCCACGATACGGACGGCTTTGTGCCGAGCGCGCCGGTAAGACCGGCGGCTGTTCCGGCGGGGGAGAGGGCGGATTTTCCGTTTTCGGTGCTCTCGCGGGTGATGCGCCGCGTCATCAGCGAGTACGGCGAGCAGCTTCTGGAAAAAAGCCCGAACAACGGCTGCGATGCGCTGCGGCAGGCGATCTCGCGCTATCTCGCGCGCAGCCGCGGCATCCGCGTGAAGCCGGAGCAGATATTCGTCGGCTCCGGCGCGGAATATCTCTACGGGCTGATCGTGCAGCTGCTGGGCCGGGAGCGCATTTATGGACTGGAAGACCCCGGCTATGAAAAGATCCGACAGGTCTATGCAGCCAACGGTGCGGTCTGCGATCTGCTGCCCATGAGCGAAGACGGTATCCGCACCGGTGCGCTGCAAAAAACAAATGCGTCCGTCCTGCACATCACGCCATTTCACAGCTTCCCCACCGGCATCACCACATCGGCAGCCAAGCGCAGCGCGTATCTTGCATGGGCGGCAGAGCGGAACGCAATTCTGATTGAAGACGATTTCGACTCGGAATTTTCCGAAAATAAGAAGCCGCTGCAGACGCTTTATTCCATGGACCGGCGCGGCTGCGTGATCTATGTGAACACGTTTTCGCATTCACTGGCCCCATCCATGCGCATGGGCTATATGGTTCTGCCGGAGCGTTTAATGGAGCGCTACCGGCAGATGCTCGGCTTTTATTCCTGCTCTGTTCCCCTGTTTGACCAGTATGTTCTGGCACGCTTCATCTCACAGGGCTACTTTGAGCGCCATCTGAACCGTCTGCGGCGGCAGAACAAGGGAAAATAACCGTGGAAACCGTGCAAATTCTTCTGGATTTTTTGCGCATCCTGTGTTATAACAATAATGGAAACTATTATTATATTTGAAAGGACTCCGATTTATGTACTGTGTCAAGAAAATGACCGAGGATCTCTACTGGGTCGGCGCAAGTGAGCGGCGGCTGAATCTGTTTGAAAACGCCTACCCACTCACGAACGGCGTGAGTTACAATTCCTATCTGCTGCTTGACGAAAAAACCGTCCTGATCGACACCGTGGATAAATCTGTCAGCGGTCTGTACTTTGAAAACGTTGAGCATGTACTCTCCGGCCGGAAGCTGGATTACCTCATCGTACAGCACATGGAACCCGACCATGCCGCGACCATCGGTGAACTTGTCCTGCGCCACCCGGAGGTGACTGTCGTCTGCAACGCCAAGACGCGCACCATGATGCAGAACTTCTTCACATTCGACATCGACAGCCGCGTGCAGCTTGTCAAGGAAATGGATACGCTTACGACCGGTCGGCATACCTTTGCCTTCGTCATGGCCCCGATGGTCCACTGGCCGGAGGTCATGGTGTCCTATGACACAACTACCAAAACACTTTACTCCGCCGACGCCTTTGGCACCTTTGGCGCGCTGAACGGCAATCTGTATGCGGATGAGGTGAATTTCCGGACCGAATGGCTCGCTGATGCCCGCCGGTACTATACCAACATCGTCGGCAAATACGGCACGCAGGTGCAGGCGCTGCTGAAAAAGGCCGCAGGACTTGAGATCGAGATGATCTGCCCGCTGCATGGCCCGGTCTGGCGCAAGGATATCGCGTGGTTCCTCGACAAATATATCCACTGGGCAACCTATACGCCCGAAGATGACGCCGTCGTCATCGCTTATGCCTCTGTCTACGGCGGCACAGAAAATGCGGCGAATGTGTTAGCCGCGAAGCTGTCTGACCTCGGCGTGCGCAATGTGCAGATGTACGACGTGTCCGTCACGCACCCAAGCTATATCCTCTCCGAGTGCTTCCGTGCCAGCCATCTGGTCTTTATCTCCACGACGTACAATGCGGGCATGTTCGTAACGATGGAGAATCTGGTTCACGATATCGTCCACCACAATCTCCAGAACCGCACCATCGCCTTAATGGAAAACGGCTCCTGGGCGCCGACGGCCGCAGGGCTGATGCGTGCGGAGTTCCAGAAACTTAAGAACTGCACAATTCTCGACGAGACAGTCACAATCAAGTCCACGCTCAAGGAGTCCCAGCTGGCGGACGTTGACGCTATGGCGCAGGCCATTTTCGATTCCATGCCAAAGCCTGCTCCGGCAGAGCATAAGGCCGACGCGCCGGTTGAAAAGAACGCATTCTTCTCGTTCTCCTACGGCCTGTTCGTCCTGACGGCCCGCGACGGCGAAAAGGACAACGGCTGCATCATCAACACCGCCGCGCAGCTTACCGACACGCCCAAGCGCATTTCCATCGCTGTCAACAAGGCAAATTTCACGCACGATATGATCCGCAAGACGGGTGTGTTTAATCTGTCCATGCTTTCGACCGACGCGCCGTTCGGCCTGTTCCAGCATTACGGGTTCCAGTCGGGCCGCGACGTGGACAAGTTCGCGGACGTCAAGGGCATGGCCCGCGCGACGAACGGCGTGTATTACCTGCCGTACTCCACCAACGCCTTTGTCAGCGGTAAGGTCACGCAGGAGATCGATCTCGGCACGCATACGCTGTTCATTGCCGACGTGACTGAGGCGCGCGTACTCTCCGACGCGCCGTCCATGACCTACAGCTTCTACTTTGCAAACGTCAAGCCCAAGCCGTCGGCGCTCAAAAAGCAGACCGGCTGGGTCTGCAAGATCTGCGGCTATGTCTACGAGGGCGAAACGCTCCCCGCTGATTTCATCTGCCCGCTGTGCAAGCACGGCGCAGAGGATTTTGAAAAGCTGCCGGAATAAGCGCATATTGACCGTGAAGGACGGACGCTGTCCGTCCTTCACATGAACTTTAGAAACGGAAAGGAACGATCATCATGTCCCGTGTACTGGAAAATCTGGAACCCAAGGCGGTCTTTCATTTCTTTGAGGATCTGACCCGCATCCCGCACGGCTCGCGCAACACAAAGGCCATCAGCGACTACTGCGTTTCTTTTGCCAAGGAACGCGGCCTGTGGGTGTATCAGGACGCGCTTAACAACGTCATCATCAAAAAGCCCGCCTCGGCTGGCTATGAGGCCTCGCCCGCCGTCATTCTGCAGGGCCATCTCGACATGGTCGCGGAAAAGACACCGGAAAGCCCCATTGATTTCACAAAGGACGCGCTCGAACTGCGCATCGAGGGCGATTACGTCTCGGCAAACGGCACGACGCTTGGCGGCGACGACGGCATTGCCGTTGCCATAGCGCTGGCCGTGTTGGACAGCGATGTGATTGCGCATCCGGCCTTTGAGGTCGTGTTCACCGTCGATGAGGAGATCGGCATGGAGGGCGCGCAGGGTCTTGATTTCACACAGCTTTCCGCCCGCCGCATGCTGAACGTCGATTCCGAGGACGAGGGCATCTTCACCGTCAGCTGTGCCGGCGGTGCAAGCGCCAACGTCTCCATCGGCCTGACGAGCGCGCCCTGTGCGCTGGCCTGCGCGCATCTGACCGTCTCCGGCCTCATCGGCGGCCATTCCGGTCAGGAGATTGACAAGGGCCGCGCAAACGCAAATCTCCTGCTGGGCCGCGTACTGGACGCGATGCAGAAAAAACTCTCCTACCGGCTCGTTTCCGCCGCAGGCGGTCTGAAGGACAACGCCATTCCGAACGCATCCGAGGCCGTTCTGGCCCTGCGGGAAGAGGACCTTTCTGCTGCGCGTGAGATCGCGGCGGCCTGCGAGGCCGATTTCCGGAAGGAATACGCCGCAGCCGACCCCGGCGTGACCATCGCGCTGGAGCCGGCTCCTGCCTGTGAGCAAGCTCTGACGGAGGAAGCGACGCTGCGCGTCATTCACTTCCTGCTGCTCGTGCCGAACGGCATCGCAGCTATGAGCATGGACATTCCGGGACTGGTGCAGACGTCCTGCAACCTCGGTATTTTCCATGTGGAGGATGGGGTTCTGACAGCGGTCAGTTCGGTCAGAAGTTCCGTTTCGTCGCAGAAGCAGATGCTGCTTGTCCGCATCGACGCGCTGGCGCAGCTGCTGGGCGGGTCGCTTCATGTGACGGGCGCGTATCCCGCATGGGAATACCGGCGCGAGTCCCCGCTGCGCGACAAGCTTGCCGCAGTCTATACCCAGCAGACCGGCAAGGAACCGAAGATCGAAGCCATTCACGCGGGACTGGAATGCGGCCTGTTTGCAGGTCAGCTTCCCGGGCTCGACTGCGTTTCCTTCGGCCCCGATCTGGTTGATATCCATACCACGCGCGAAAAAATGTCCATTTCCTCCGTCCAGCGTACATGGCAGTTCCTGCTCGGCGCGCTGGCGGCTCTGAAGGACTGAGCGCGCTTCTGCGCTGCGCACGGTGGTTCGCATATTCTCCGTCTTTGCAAACAAAATAAAAATAATACTTGCAAAACCCGCTTGCATATGCTATTATATTCGAGCGTTTGAACCAAGGGAAGGGCAGTCTGCCTTTTTACAGAAATCTGATGAGAGAGGTGAAACTCATGAAGGAAGGTATCCATCCCAAGTACGAACAGACTACTATCAGATGCGCGTGTGGTGCAGTTATTGAGACTGGTTCTACCAAAAAGGACATCAAGGTTGAAATTTGCTCCAAGTGTCACCCGTTCTACACCGGCAAGCAGAAGCTTGTTGACACCGGTGGACGTGTTGACCGTTTCAACAAGAAATACGGCCTGAAGTAAGAAGACAGTCCGCACCGCGTATCGGTGCGGACTTTTTTCATGCTTGTCGCAATTTGTAAGAAACTAGTGGAAGTAAAATCATGGAAGAACTGAACCGAAAAAGAATCGACCGGGCCGTGCTCGTGGGCCTCAACGCGGACTGCTTTACAAAGGAAGAAACCGCGACGGAGACAACGCTTGACGAGTTGGAGGCCCTTCTCTATACCGCAGGCGGCGAGTGCGCCGGAAAGGTCCTGCAAAACAAGCACACGCCCGATCCCCGCTCGTTCATCGGCGAGGGCAAGGCCGAGGAGGTCCGCCAGCTGGTTCTGGAAACGGGCGCGAACATGGTCATTTTCGACAATGACCTGACCCCCTCGCAGACGCGGACGCTCGAGGATATTTTAAAAACGGCTGTGCTCGACCGCAGTGCGCTCATTCTCGATATTTTCGCCCAGCGCGCCAAAACGCGTGAGGGCAAGCTGCAGGTCGAACTGGCACAGTATCAGTATTATCTGCCAAGGCTCACGGTCTGGAACGAGGAAATGGGCCGTCTTGGCGGCGGCATCGGCACGAGAGGCCCCGGCGAAACGCAGCTGGAAACCGACAAGCGCTATATCCGTTCACGCATCCAGAAGCTGCGCGAAAATCTCGAACTCGTGCGCAAAACCCGCGCCGAACAGCGGCGCAGGCGGCAGAAAAACGAGCTGCCCGTCGTGGCGCTCGTCGGCTATACGAACGCAGGCAAATCAACGCTTCTGAACGCACTCACAGGCGCGGACATCCCGGCAAACAACCGACTGTTCGACACGCTTGACACCACGACACGGCAGCTGACTGTCTCCGATACCTGTCAGGCGCTGCTGTCGGATACGGTCGGCTTTATCGCAAAGCTGCCGCACCATCTGGTCGAGGCATTCCGCGCCACGCTTGAGGAGTTGGAATACGCCGATCTGCTCGTCCATGTCATCGACAGCGCTGATCCCGAGCGCGAGGATCATATCGCGGTCGTGAACCGCCTGATTGCAGAACTTGCAAAGCCCGGCACGCCCGTGCTCGAATGCTATAACAAGTGCGACCTCGTCCCGGATGATGAAATCCCGCGCGGAAGCGATAAAGTCGCAATCTCGGCAGCAAACGGATACGGGCTGGATGCGCTCAAGGGGGCAATCGAGACGCAGCTTGGCCGTGGAAAGCATCATGTGAAGCTGCTGCTGCCGTATCAGCAGGGCAGCATGGTTGCGGCACTCCACGACACGGCACAGGTGCTCTCCAGCGAGTATGCAGACAACGGAATTCAGATCGACGCAGTGCTGGACGAAACCTTATTCGGCAAACTGCGTCAGTATGTAATAGAGGAAGTATAATGGAACAATTCCTGGTCCCCGCCGGAGAAGGCGCATCGGAATATATGGAAAAGAAATCGCGCTTTCTGGGCCTGATCGTCCCTGTCACGACAGAGGCCGAGGCCAGAGCGCGGCTGGAGGCCGTCAAAAAGCAGGAATATGACGCCCGGCACAACTGCTGGGCCTACATCCTGCATTCCGGCCAGAAGCGCTACAGCGATGACGGCGAGCCGCAGGGCACAGCCGGCCAGCCGATTTTGAACGTACTCGAACGCGAGGGCGTGCAGGACGTGCTGTGCGTCGTGACGCGGTATTTCGGCGGTATTCTGCTGGGCGCGGGCGGTCTTTGCCGTGCGTACACAAAAGCCGCGAAGGACGCGCTGGACGACGCGGGCATCTCCGAACTGCGCCCGTGGAGCGTGCTGCATCTTGCCTGCCCCTATGCGCTTTTTGAGCGTGTAAAGCTGGAGTTGGAAAAGCACAGCGGGCTTCTCCGGGACACGGACTATAGCGCAGAGATCGCCATGACCGTCCTTCTGCCTGAGCCGGAAGAAGCTGCATTTGCCGCTGCTCTGCGGGAACTTTCTGCCGGAAGCCTCTGCCCGGAACGGACAGGGACGGAACTGCACGGCGTTAAAATCCGATAAGTTTTTAAAGAAAATTCACGCAAATTCCACAGGGAATTCAAAACTAACAGGTATTCTGACGAGGTAAGGTGGGGTTTTATGAACGTGCGCGAACGGATGGAGCAGGAGGAATACGAGTTTTTATCCCCGCAGGCACAGAAAGCTGCCGAGACAAAGGGTCGTCCGGAGCCGGAGGCTGACAACGACGTGCGCACCTGCTACCAGCGCGATGCAGACCGCATTCTCCACAGCAAATCCTTCCGCCGCCTGATGCACAAGACGCAGGTGTTTTTGTCTCCAGAGGGCGACCATTACCGCACGCGCATGACCCACACGCTGGAGGTCGCGCGCATCGCACGGACGATCTGCCGCGGACTGCGGCTCAATCAGGACCTGGCGGAGGCCGCGGCCTACGGCCACGATCTGGGCCACACGCCGTTCGGTCACGCGGGAGAAAAGGCGCTGTCCAGCATGCTGGATAAGCCCTTTCGCCACAACGAACAGTCGCTTCGCGTGGTGGACAAGCTTGAGCGCGACGGCGCTGGACTGAACCTGACCTACGAGGTGCGCATGGGTATTCTCGGCCACACGGGAGATTTTATCCCTGAAACACTCGAGGGTCAGATCGTGCGCACATCCGACCGCATCGCGTATATTAACCATGACATTGACGACGCCATGCGCGCCGGTATCCTGACCGAGGCCGATATCCCGCCGGAGATCGCGGAAATTCTCGGCCACTCGCATTCGCAGCGGATCAATACGCTGGTCGAGAATATGGTTGAAAACACGATGCTGACCGGCACGCTCGGCATGCAGCCGGACGTGGCGCAGGCCATGGATCAGCTGCGCACGTTCATGTTTGCCCGCGTCTACACGAACCCTGTCGCCAAAGGCGAGGAGACGAAAGCAAAGGACATGCTGTGCAGGCTGTTTGAATATTACATGAAAAACCCTGAAAAGCTGCCGCCGGATTTCCTGCCGCAGCTGGACTTTGACGGCATGGAGCGCATTGTCTGCGACTACATTGCCGGCATGACCGACCGCTATGCGGTCTATAAGTATTCGGAGTTGTTTATTCCCGCGACGTGGCAGGTACGCTGAGTCGCCGCTGCGCGCGATTTTTGCAGGGGCAGATGCCCACACATTCTGAAAGGAGGTCGATCCCGTGGCGTTTCCGCAGCCGTTTCTGGATGCGCTCACTGAGCGCAATCCCATCGATGAGGTCGTGGGGCAGTATGTAAGCCTGACGCGCCGGGGCTCGAACCTCTTCGGGCTCTGCCCGTTCCACTCGGAAAAGACCGCCTCGTTCTCCGTCGCGCCGGACAAGGGCATTTTTTACTGCTTCGGCTGCCACGCGGGCGGCGGCGTCATCAACTTCATCATGCAGATTGAGGGCTTGGACTATCCTGACGCGGTACGGTTTCTTGCAAAGCGCGCGGGACTTGAGGTCCCGGAGGACGAAAATTACCACTCGCAGTACCAGAAGCAGGAGCGGCTTTGGGCACTGTGCAAGGATGCGGCGCGGTTTTTCCGCCAGCAGCTGTTCTCTCCTGTCGGAACAGAAGCGCAGGCGTACATACAAAAGCGCGCGCTCAGCATGGAGACGGTCAAGCGCTTTGGTCTCGGCTTCAGCCCGAATGCGTGGGCCTCGCTCACGGACGCGATGAAGGAAAAGGGGTATAAACTCGACGAACTGATCGACGCAGGGCTTGCCTTGCGGGGCAAAAACGGCGGCGTGTACGACCGGTTTCGCAACCGGCTCATGTTCCCCATCATCGATATCCGGAACAATATCATCGGCTTCGGCGGCCGCGTGATGGACGATTCCACGCCGAAATACCTGAACTCGCCCGAGACGATCATTTTCAATAAACGCAAGAATCTGTTCGCACTCAATATTGCCCGCAAGAGCAAGCAGGGGCGCATCATTCTGACCGAGGGCTATATGGACGCCATCGCGCTGCACCAGTACGGGTTCGACTGCGCCGTCGCGTCGCTCGGCACGTCCTTGACGGAGGAGCACGCAAACATCCTCGCCAAATACACCAATCAGGTCATTTTGACCTACGACGGCGACGAGGCCGGGCAGAACGCCACACGCCGCGCCATCCCCATGCTCGAAAAGACCGGCATTCAGGTGCGCGTCCTGCGCATGCAGGGTGCAAAGGATCCGGACGAGTTTTTGAAAAAATACGGCGCGCAGCGCTTTGAGGTGCTGCTGGATGCCTGCCAGAATCAGGCCGAATACCGGCTGGACAGTCTCAAGCGCAAATATGACCTGACGCTCGACGATCAACGCGTGGAATTTTTGAACCAGGCCGCCGCGCTCATCGCCACGTTCCCGAACGCGGTGCAGCGCGAGGTCTATGGCCGCCGCGCAGCAGAGGCCGCCGGCATCACGCCGGAAGCCATGCAGCTGGAGATCAAAAAAGCCTACCGAAAGGCCCGCGCCATTGAGCAGAAAAAGCAGGAGTCGCAGGATCTCGATATCGCACGCCAAAGAGCGCCGAAATCGCGCGCCATCCGCTATGACAATCTCCGCTCCGCCTCCGCCGAGGAAGGACTCATCTGCATGCTCCTGCGCGAGCCGGAACTGATTGCAAGCGTGACGCTTCCGGCCGAGGCATTTTCAGTCGATCTGTTCGGCCGGGTGCTGGCAGATCTTCGCCAGCGGATGCAGGCGGGCCGTCCCACGGCGCTTTCCGCGTTGGAGGCGGATTTTACCCCGGAAGAGATGGCGCATCTTTCCTATATCATGAGCCGGGATACCGCTCCCGTTTCCGATGAAGCATTCGCGGATTATCTGCGCGTGATTCAGGAAGAATATGAGGACCGGAGTCTGACACGCTCAGAGGACAGCCTGCGGCTGCTGGCTGAGCAGATGAAATCAACAAAACAGTATGGAGGGTAAGCAATGGGAAAAGAATTGGAACTTCTGCAGAAGATGGATCTCACGGCAGAAAACCGGCAAAAACTCGAAACGCTGATTACCGAGGCAAAAAAGACCGGAAAGGTATCCTCCAAGCATCTGGTTGAAACACTCGACGACGTGGACGCCACGCAGGAGCAGACCGAACAGTTTTATAACATTCTCGAGCAGAGCGGCATTGAGATCGACGTCTCCGACGTGCTGGATCTCATCGGATCGGCCGACATGGACAATCCCACACTCAGCGAAATGCAGGCCATTGAGGACGAGGGACTGCCTGAGGATCTGGATGAGCCGGAGGCGCTGCCCGAGGACGTGGAAAACGCCAAGCTGGACGACCCCGTTCGCATGTATCTCAAGGAGATCGGCCGCATCAAGCTGCTTTCGCCGGAGGAAGAACAGGATGTCGCCAGGAAAATGGTTGAAGGCGACGAGGCAACGCGCGAAGCGGCGCGCAAGCGCATGTCTGAGGCCAATCTGCGCCTCGTTGTGTCGATTGCAAAGCGCTATGTGGGCCGGGGCATGCAGCTGCTCGATCTCATTCAAGAGGGCAATCTGGGGCTTATGAAAGCCGTTGAGAAATTCGACTATACCAAAGGCTACAAATTCTCCACCTACGCAACCTGGTGGATCCGCCAGTCCATCACCCGCGCCATCGCCGATCAGGCGCGCACGATCCGTATCCCGGTGCATATGGTCGAGACGATCAACCGGGTGCTGCGCACATCGCATTCCATGGTGCAGAAGCTGGGCCGCGAGCCGACGACAAAGGAGATCGCGGACGAACTGCATATCGAGGAAAGCAAGGTCGAAGAGGTCTTAAAGATTGCGCAGGAGCCGGTTTCCCTCGAAACGCCGATCGGCGAGGAGGAGGACAGTCACCTCGGCGACTTCATTCAGGACGACGAGGCCTCGCAGCCCTCAGAGGAGGCGACGTATACCCTGCTGCGCGAGCAGCTGGAAGAGGTTCTTTCCACGCTGACCCCGCGCGAAGAGCAGGTGCTGCGCATGCGCTTCGGTCTGACCGACGGCAAGCCGCACACGCTTGAGGAGGTCGGCAAGGAGTTCGATGTGACCCGCGAACGCATCCGTCAGATCGAGTCCAAAGCGCTGCGCAAGCTGCGCCACCCGTCCAGAAGCAAAAAGCTGCGCGACTTTTTAAATTAAAGAAATTCAAAATTACAGATTATTTACACTTTTGTGCTTGACATCCGAGAAAATATTCGTATCATAGTCTTATGCTATTTGAAACCGTAACAACGGAGGAATTCAAGATGTTTGAGAAGATTCAGGCGTATCTTGCCTCGCAACTCGACATTCCGGCAGACGAGATCACCCGTGACACTACATTTGAAAGTCTCGGTGTCGATTCGCTGGATACCGTCGAGATGGTCATGGATCTGGAAGAGCAACTCGGTGTCGATCTGGAACTGGAAGAGAAAATCGCAACCGTCGGCGAGTTGGTCGATTTTGTCGAGAGCAAGCTTGACTGAACGCAAACCGGCGAGACGCATGGCAAGGCTGCACTACTTGGGGAGATAGCGGTGCCCTGTTACCCGCAATCCGCTACAGCGGGGAGGAATTCCCGACCGAGGGTGTATGCTGTGCCGTCTGACCCGAATAAGCGGTGTTGAAGATCCGGTCTTGCGCAATAGGGCTCTGTGAATCGTGTCAGGTGGGGAACCAAGCAGCACTAAGCAGTCCACCCTGTGTGCCGCAAGGTTGCCGTTTCGGAGCTGGCTGTCCGGGTAACGGGTGTAGCATCCATTCAGAGAAGGGTGTGCAGTCCTGCCATGCGTCCTGCCGAAAAAACTCCGGGCTCATTTGGGCCCGGAGTTTTCTATATTCTTCACGGTTTATCAGAGGGAGCGGTTGCCTTTATCCACCCGCAGAAAGCAGCACCTTTTATTTGAAAATATCGGAGAATTCGCAGCATTTAAGAGGCTGGCAAAGGCATCGTCCCATACAGACTGCCACGCAGCTTCACAGCTGCCAATCGGGCGGCCCCGTCCCTATCACAAACTGTGTTTAAAACGCTTACAGGCTGCACGATTCAGCCGACACTGCTGTAAGCCGCCGGACGTTTGTCCGGCGGCTTTGTGCGTTCCCGACAAAAAGACAGATGTTTTTCTCCTGTGCGCAGATTTTTTGCCGAAAAAGCAGGTTTCTGCGAAAACATGGTTGACGCGGCGGGGGACTTTATGCGAAAATAACGCTAGCACCCCCATTGAAAGGAGTTCCCCATGAATCCTATCGTTGTGAAATTCGGCGGCAGTTCGCTGGCAACCGCCGCACAGTTTGAAAAGGTTGCGGCAATCATCCGGGAAAACCCAGCCCGCCGCTATGTTGTCGCTTCCGCGCCTGGCAAGCGCTTTGACGGCGACACGAAGGTCACGGATCTTCTTTACCGCTGCTATGACGCCGCCTGCGCAGGACAGGATCCTGCGCCTGTGCTCTCCGAGATCCGACAGCGCTTTGCCGACATTGTTGACGCGCTGCATCTGTCCGTCGATCTCGAGCCGGACTTTACCGCCATCGAGGCGCATCTGCGCCAGAGCCCCCAGCGCGATTATATGGCCAGCCGGGGCGAATATCTCAATTCCAAATTGTTGGCCGCCTATCTCGGCTTCCGCTTTGTCGATGCGGCGCAGATGGTTCTGTTCCATGCCGACGGCTCGTTCGACCCGGACGCGACGAACACCGCCATCGGCCATACGCTCGTAAGCATTGAGCGTGCCGTGGTCCCCGGCTTCTACGGGGCAATGCCTGACGGAGCCGTGCATACCTTCACGCGCGGCGGGTCGGACGTAACTGGTTCGGTTGTTGCCCGTGCCGTCGGCGCAGGCCTGTATGAAAACTGGACAGACGTTTCCGGTGTTCTGTCCGCCGACCCGCGCATCATCGAACACCCGCATGTGATCGACTACATCACATACCGCGAACTGCGCGAACTTTCCTACATGGGCGCGTCCGTTTTACATGAGGACGCCGTCTTCCCCGTCCGCCGGGCGAACATTCCCATCAACATCCGCAACACCAATCGCCCGTCCGACCCCGGCACGTTCATCGTCCCCTCGCTTCCGTCCAACGCGCACAAGCGCATCGTGACTGGCATCGCGGGCCACAAAGGCTTCAGCAGCGTATATGTAGAGAAATCCATGATGAACGGTGAGATTGGCTTCGTGGCAAAGCTGCTGCAGATTTTCGCGGAGCATGGCATTTCGTTTGAGCACTGCCCGTCCGGCATTGATACCGTCTCTATCCTCGTCTCGACCGAGGCGCTGGCGCCTGCGCGCGAGGAAATCCTGCAGCAGATTCACGAGCGGCTGCAGCCCGACCATGTAAGCGTGGAAGATGGGCTGGCCCTCATCGCCGTCGTCGGCCAGGGCATGATCTACGCCAAGGGTACCGCTGCGCGCATTTTCCGCGTGATCGCCGACGCGAACATCAACATCCGCATGATCGACCAGGGCTCAAGCGAACTGAACATCATCATTGCCGTCAAGGAGACGGACTACGAACTTGCCATCCGCAGCTTATACCACGCAGTCGAGCGTGTGCTGTAAACAGAAAAACCGGGCCGCAGCGGCCCGGTTTTTTGCGGCGCATGATGAATTTGCAGGAACCCTGTCGCCTTTCACCGCACCGTTTGTAGGGGTCGATGCCCACATCGACCCGGCAGAATGCACTGTTATTACGAAAATCTGCGGCAAATTCGTAACTTCCCAACGGGCCGATGTGGGCATCGGCCCCTACGCTCAAATGAGAAAATGCCTATGTATTCGCTGTAAGGCTTCCGCTTCTCTCCGCTGCCTGCTGCGACCTCTCAGGCGCTTCGCGCCAGCTCCCCTTTCAGGGGAGCCTTTGGCGCATGCGTTTACAGCTTTCTCTTATAATTCCCATAGACGACCGCGCCGTCCTTGGCGACGATGAAGGCGTGGGGGTCGTGTTTGCAGACGATGGCGCGCAGGCGGCTGATCTCGTATTTCGTAACGAGGATATAGAAAATATGAACCGGTTCGCCGGTGTACTCGCCGATGCCTTCATAGCGCGTAATGCCGCGGTGCAGGTCAACAAGAATTTCATGCTCCATTTCCGGACTCAGAATCTTGGTCACGACTGTAACCTCGACATTGATGTTCTGCATATGCAGCTTGTCCATCGCCGTTGTGGAGATGAACGAGAACAGGATTGAATAGATCGCCGTAGACAGATTGAACGCAGCGGCGCAGATCGCATAGAGCGCCATGTTCCAGAACAGGTTTACATGGCCGATGGATGTATGCGAGCCCTTTTTGATGAGCATCATGCCGATCACATCCATGCCGCCCGACGTGCCGCCCATCCAGAGCGTGATGCCAATGCCGCAGCCGCAGAGTATGCCGCCGATGAGGCATTCGGCAAGCTTGTCACCGTGCAGAATGCCTGTGCGCGGGACGAGGGACAAAAAAATAGTCGTCGATGTGACGGACAGCAGCGTCTTGAACACCACGCGGTGGTCGAGCCGTTTCCACGCGATGAATAAAATCGGGAGGTTGATTGCATAGTTGATGATACCTGCAATATCGATCTTCAGTTCCAGCCCTGTCAGATACAAAAACAGCGTGCGCAGCAGCTGCGCAAAGCCCATAATTCCCCCCGTATACAGCCCCGCTGGGACCACAAACAGGTTAATTCCCAGCGAATACAGCAGTCCTGCGCCGACGATACCCGCGCAGTGCAGAAGCGCCTGCTTTGAAAATGCAGTTTTTTGCAACGGTTCTTGCATTTTTCTCTTCCCTCCCGCTCCATGTGAACGAATCCATGCAAATTGCATGCAGAGCATAGCACGGAAGACGAAAAAAATCAACCCAAATCCTCGCAACCAACGCGAAAAAAACCGGTCTGGAAGAATAGAGGAGGATTCAACATGGAAGATGAAACGATCATTGATCTGTACTTTGCCCGCGAGGAACGGGCCATTTCCGAAACAGGGAAAAAATACGGCAGCTACTGCCGCTCCATTGCCTTCAACATTCTGCACAGCCATGAGGACACGGAGGAATGCGTCAGCGACACCTATCTGCATACCTGGAACACCATTCCGCCCACGCGGCCCGGCTGTCTGCGGGCGTTTCTGGGCCGTATCACGCGCAATCTGTCCTTTACGCGCTGGGAGGCGGCCCGCGCGCAGAAGCGCGGCGGCGGGCAGACGGAGCTGCTGCTTTCCGAACTTGCCGACTGTCTGCCGGGCGGCGAACGGCCCGAGGCACAGCTGGACGCACAGGCCGTCACGCTGACGATTGAGTTGTTCCTGCAGGCGCAGACGCGCGAGAACCGGCAGCTGTTTCTCCGCCGGTATTATTACGGCGACTCTGTCCGGCGCCTGTCTGGCCTGTTCGGCCTGACGGAAAACACGGTCAAGTCCCGGCTGTTCCGCCTGCGCGCGGGATTGCGGGACGCGCTTTTGAAGGAGGGGATCGCAGTATGACGACGCAGGATCTGTTCCGCTGCATCGGGGATTTGAGCGACACCATGATCGAGGAAGCTGCCGATATCCGGCGGAAAAAGCGCTGGCTGCCCATCGCGGCGCTGGCCGCCTGCGCGGTGCTGGCCATCTCCATCCCGCTGGCCGTGCGGAACCTTGGCTACAAGAGTGCCGCCGATGCCGAAACGCCCACCACGGAATCCCCGGCGAGCGATGAAAAGCCTGCGGAGAACGGCATTTCCGGTTCACCCGACCCGTCGCGCGACGGAAGCCCCGAAGCGGACGGCGGCTGGGAGGACAGCGATTCCGTGGCCGCACGCATTCTGACGACGGAGCTCGGCGGGCTGCGGCTGGGGATGAAGCGTGAGGACGTGCAGGCCATGCTCGGTGAGCCGGACAGCGTCAGCAACACGGGAGAGATCCAGCGTGAGGACGGCGTGTGGGAAGTCTGCTGGTTCTATAATACCTCCGGAAGCGCGGATGTGCAGTATGATCTGCGTCTGCGATTCACGAACACCGGCATGCGCGACGGCAGCGGCTCGGTGCTGAGCGAGGTCTGGACGCAAAGCCCCTGCGATTGGACGCTGGATACCGGCATCGACATTGGAAGCCCGCAGGAGGCCGTCGAGGCTGCATACCCGGACGCCGTGTGGACGCATGAAACAATGATCGAGAACGATCAGGAGATTCCGTATGACTTGTACGAGCTCACGTCCGGCGACCTGTTCATGCTGATCCGCGTCGAAGCGGGTGAAGTCTCACACATCAGCTTCGGCGGTCTGAACGCCGAGCACTTCTTGGATGAGGACGAACCCGCTCCCACCGACCCGTACACCTTCACCCCCTACGACACCCTCTCCGGCGGGACAGTCACGGCCTATACCCGCACGGAAAGCGGCTGGGAGAAGCAGATTCTGACAGAGAAGCGGGCAAAGCTGCTCGTGATTGCGCTCAACATCATGGACCCGGAGCCGGGCGATGTGCAGGGCGAGGCCGTAATCTGGCTGGAATTTGAATCCGGCGGCGTCGCGGCGCTGTACGATGAAAGCGGCGCAGGCGCGATCTACCTTCTGGAGAACCAAACCGCATTTGAGACTGCGCTGTCGTCCGGCGAAGATCCCACCAGCGCACTGACCCTGATCGAGTACTGCACTTTCCCGGGTGTCTGGGACAATGTGATGTCCGCACTGGACGCATAAAAACAGGGCGCAGCCGCATTCCGGCTGCGCCCGATTTTCTGTTGAGGCCCACTGTGCCGCCTTGCCGGGCAGCTTATGCGAACTGAATCGTCAATGCGATAAAGATCTGCGCCATGTAGTACAGCACATGCAAAACCGCATTGCGGTAGGGACTGTCATTCTTCCCGAAGGAGAGCACAACCAGCATATTATCGCTCGCAGAAAAGCAGATACCGCCGACAAAAAACAGGAACAGCGCCCGGCTGGACTCGATGAATGCGCCTGTCGCCGCGCAGGCTGTCATAAACAGAACGCTGCCGATATAGACCACGCCGAGCGGCGTAATTCTGCCCGCGCGCACCTCCTTGGCATACGCGTAAAAACAGGCCGCGCCCAGCGCCACCACCGCGATGGGGATTGCATACAGCCACGCCGCCGGGCAGAGCGTCAGAATTGCAAGAATGTAGACAATATGCCCCAGGAAAAACGACACAGAGCCAGCCGCAAAGAACAGCCGATGCAGCTTTTCCGACAAGAATCGCAGCGCCAGCAGCAGATCGCCTAGCATTCCGAGCGTCAGTCCCGCCACGACATACCACTCGTACACGCTCGGCCCCATCCTCCGCAGTTCCAGCAGCCCCAGCAGCACGAACACCACCGAAGCCGCCGTCTTGAGCACCACCGACGAAACATCGCGCCGCTTATAAGAGCGCATGATGAACAGCGTCTCCAATACCGCGCCCGCACTGATGAGCAGGATCTCCAGCATCCGCCTCTCCCCCCTTCCGCGTTTTCTTTCTTCTCGCTTATTTTACCATGTCCGCCGCACCGCTGTCAACGCTGCGCATCTGATCATATTCGTACAGCAGCTTTGCCACGGCTTCGCGCGTGACCGGCTG
>ERZ779840.1780-NODE-1780-length-19828-cov-4.901431_pt1 | contig 19828 bp, 17 predicted proteins | sample MGYA00511561_ERZ779840 | MGnify/ENA primary metagenome ERZ779840 (study PRJEB29588, sample SAMEA2162036) | human gut metagenome | biome: human gut; feature: human-associated habitat; material: faeces | place: Denmark | collected 2008/2010 ...
CGCCAGCCGTAATTTCTCCTGTTGGTGAGTTACGTTATAAAGATGATGTGATTACGATCAATGACTTCAAGATCGGTGAATTAACCCAGAAATTATATGATACACTGACCGGAATCCAGTGGGGCAAACTGGAAGATAAGTACGGATGGACAGTAGAAGTAAAGTAGTATCCGTTTGACCATAAGTCAGTGGCACATTTTTGATTTTTCCTGCATAAAATATTTTGAAGAAAAATATGAGGTTTTCTATGGCAGGAAGCAAAATCAGAGCCATGCAGACCGAAGGCGTGGACAGAGGAAAACTACAGGTAAATGTAACAGGAAGCAGGAGGCACAGACCGATTCAAAATGCCCGGATCCAGTTGTCCTATACAGCAGACCCGGAGACGGAGTTAGAGGAATTAGATACAAATGAGTCAGGGCAGACGGAACAGGTAACCCTCCTAACCCCTCCCTTAGAATATAGTATGCAGCCGGGAGAGCAGCAGCCGTATGCAGAATATACGATCCGGGTAACCGCAAGGGGCTATCATCCGGTCAATGTTTCCGGTATCAATGTGTTTGCAGATGAGACAGCAATTCAGGAAGTTGAGTTAGAACCGACCGGAGAAATTGAGGAAGAACAGGAAAACATTGTGATTCCGGCAAATACACTGTTTGGAGATTATCCGCCGAAAATTGCAGAAGCAGAAGTAAAACCGGTAGCAGAAACCGGAGAGATCGTACTTAATCGCGTAGTCATTCCGGAGTATGTGATCGTGCATGATGGAGCACCAACGGATTCTACCGCAAAGAATTATTATGTACGTTACAGAGATTATATTAAAAACGTTGCATCCAGTGAAGTTTATTCCACATGGCCGGATGCAACACTGAGGGCGAATATTTTAGCGATCATGTCCTTTACATTGAACCGTGTCTATACGGAATGGTATCGGAATAAAGGCTATGATTTTACGATTACATCGTCAACGGCGTTTGACCATAAATGGGTATTTGGACGCAATATTTTTTCTAATATTTCTAGGATTGTCGACGAAATGTTTGTGAACTATCTGTCGAGACCAAATGTAAGGCAGCCGATCTTAACGCAGTATTGTGACGGTGACAGGGTCTCTTGCCCGAACTGGATGACACAGTGGGGATCAAAATACCTGGGCGATCAGGGCTACAGTGCTATTGAAATCCTCCGTTACTTTTACGGCAACAGCATGTACATTAATACCGCAGAACAGGTATCAGGTGTACCGGCATCGTGGCCGCGGGTGGATCTGCAGGTTGGTTCCAGAGGCAATAATGTCCGCGTGATACAGGAGCAGTTAAATGCAATTGCAAGAAACTACCCGGCAATTCCGACCGTAACGGTAGATGGCATCTTCGGACCGGAAACAAGGGCGGCAGTACAGAAGTTCCAGTCGGTGTTCAACCTCCCGGACAGCGGAGTGGTAGATTATCCGACCTGGTATAAGATTTCGGAAATTTACGTTGCTGTTACGAGAATTGCAGAATTATATCAGTAGGGAAGCAGATTTCTATTTGAAATATAATTGAGATAACAAAATAGCACCAACTGTCAAATGATGGTTGGTGTATTGTTTTTTGTTTCGTAGAAATAACATAATAACCACCATGGAGGAACTATGCCAAACTATAAATTAACCATACAGTACGAAGGGACAAGATATAAAGGCTGGCAGGAGCAGAAGCATACGGAAGCAACCATTCAGGGAAAATTGCAGCGTGTCTTAGAGCGTATGACAGAAGAAGAGATAGATTTGCAGGGCTCCGGCAGGACAGATGCCGGAGTGCATGCGAAAGGTCAGATCGCACATTTTCATACAAAGGCAGTGTGGGATGTGGAGCAGATCAAAAAATATATGAACGAATATCTGCCGGAAGATATTGCGATATTACAGGTAGAGCAGGTAGACGGGCGTTTTCATTCCAGATTAAATGCCAAGTCAAAGACCTATGAATACCGCATCTATAAAGGAAGCAAACCGGATGTCTTTGAACGCAGGTATGTCTGGCCAATGGAAGAAAAATTAGACGTGGCGAAAATGCGGGAGGCTGCGGGGCATCTGACAGGGACACATGATTTTATGGCATTTTGCGGAAACCGCAGGATGAAAAAAACAACTGTCCGAACGATTTATCAGATAGAAATCGAAGAGACAGAACATGAGATCCGAATGCGCTTTACGGGAAGCGGATTTTTGCAAAATATGGTCCGTATCCTGACCGGAACCTTAGTAGAAGTCGGACGTGGAGAAAGGACACCGGAGGATATGGAGCGGATCCTTGAGAGCAGAGACCGTCAGCAGGCAGGATTTTTAATGCCGGCAAAAGGATTGACATTGATGGAAGTGAAGTACAAATGAGACAGGCAGAGAATTGGACGGTGTGGGCAAAAAAAGCCGATTTTCAGGAAATAGGAAAAAAATACGGTATTGATCAGGTGACAGCCCGGATCATGCGTAACCGGGATATTATTACCGATGAGGAGATCAACAATTATCTGAACGGAACGATGGACATGCTGCCATCGCCCTATCTGTTAAAAGACGTAAAAAAAGCTGCAGGAATTCTTGCAGAAAAGATAGAAAAAGGAAAGAAAATCTGCATTATCGGTGATTACGATATTGATGGAGTACAGTCCTCTTATATTCTGTGGGAGGGAATTGAGAATTTAGGTGGAAACGTCTATGTTACGATTCCTGACCGTATCAAGGACGGTTACGGGGTCAATGAGCAGTTAGTAGAAGCCGCCATAGAAGAGGGAGCGGACACGATCCTGACCTGTGACAATGGGATCGCAGCGGCAGATGCATTAAAAAGAGCAAAAGAAAACGGATTGACCGTAATCGTAACCGATCACCATGAAATCCCATTTTGCGAAGAAAACGGTGAACGGAAAGAGATTCTGCCGGATGCAGATGCGATCGTCAATCCAAAACAGAAAGATTGTGCCTATCCGTTTAAAGAAATCTGTGGAGCGGTTGTTGCATGGCACCTGATACGGGTACTTTATGATATGACAGGAAAGGGCATGAAGCAGGCAGATGTTTTTATTGAAAATGCGGCATTTGCAACGATAGGAGATGTTATGGAACTTCAGCACGAGAACCGGATCTTAGTAAAGGAAGGTTTAAAACGGCTGAATCAGACAAAGAGTATCGGCATGCGTTCTCTGATCGCATCCAATAAGCTGGATTTAGGAGGAATAAAGGCATACCATATCGGATTTGTACTTGGACCGTGTCTGAATGCGAGCGGCAGACTGGATACGGCAAAAAAAGCATTGCTTTTGTTAAAAACAAAAGATGAAGTTGATGCAGGAAAACTTGCAGAGGAGTTAGTAGAACTCAACACGAGCAGAAAAGTCCTGACGGAAAAAGGAATCGAGGATGCCATGCAGTGCATCGAAACACAGGGACTTTCAGAGGACAGGGTGTTGGTCATCTATCTGCCGGACTGTCACGAGAGTATTGCAGGAATTATTGCAGGACGCGTCCGGGAACGCTATCACAGACCGGTTTACGTTCTGACAAATGCAAAAGAGGGAGTCAAAGGCTCCGGGCGTTCCATAGAAGGATATTCCATGTATGAGGAACTATGTAAATGTCAGGATCTGTTGGACAAGTTTGGCGGCCATCCGATGGCGGCAGGATGCAGTATGCAGCGTAAAAATGTGGATACTTTCCGAAAGAGACTGAATGACTGCTGTACCTTGACCAAAAAAGATTTACAGCCCAAAATACGCATTGATGTGCCGATGACGTTAGAATATCTGTCAGAGGAGCTGATCCATGAATTTGCAGTGTTAGAACCCTTTGGCAAAGGGAACGAAAAGCCGGTATTTGCAGATAAAGAGCTGTGGGTGCGGGATATCAGAATTGTCGGAACGAACCGGAAATTTGTACGGATGAAGCTGGTCGATAAAAAGAACCGGAGTTATCCGGCCATCTGTTTTGACGGAGATGCTTATGAGAATCAGAAATATTTAGAAGAACATAAGGAAAATCTTTCTATAGTGTATTATCCGCAGATCAATACATTTTTTGGCGAGGCACAGATAGAAGTTCTGATCACACACTTCCGTTAGAGGGGAGGAATGATAGAAGAATTCTAAAGATTTCCTTAAATTTGTCCGATATTTTTGACTTTATCAAGGTTCTATGTCAGAATGAATAAAGCAGATTTTACGAAAATGAAATGGAGGAAAAAAATGAAAAAGAATATAAAAAGAGTGATGGGTATTCTTTTAGCAGCAACTATGAGTATATCCCTTGTGATGCCTGCATTTGCATCCCAGACAAGTAATACGGATACAACGACTGAGGTGCAGGAACAGAATGAGCAGACAGATGCAAATGGAAGTGCAGATACTGCCGATGATGCACAGACAACAGGCGGCAGTTCTGCTCAGGGAACTGACGAGCAGAAGGAAAATACAGCAGACAGCACAGGAAGTTCAATGAATTCCGATACGTCAGATGTGAATGCTTCCGATACGGGAAGTTCTGACACAGACAAAAAGACTTCTGACAATGCAGCACAGGCACCGGTAGAAGGCACCGTAACACAGGATACGGAAACCCAAAAGGAACCGGTAAAGGGAGAAGTTCAGACAGAAGTTGCAGACGATAATGTCGTGGTAGGAAAACATGACAAACCATATTTAGCACTTGGTGCAGACTTAACAGCAGAGCAGCAGGCAACCGTTCTTGGTCTGATGGGAATCGATCCGGCAAAACTTTCCGATTATGATGTGGTACAGGTAACCAATGCGATGGAGCATGAGTATTTAGACGCATATCTTCCATCCGGTACGATTGGAAGTCGAGCATTATCCTCCGTATTAATTATGGAAGGAAAAAAAGGAAGCGGAATCCAGATATCCATTAAGAACATTTCCTATTGTACAGTCGGAATGTATAAGAGTGCACTTGCAACAGCAGGACTTGAAGATGCAGAGATCATCGTAGCAGGGCCGTTCCCGATTTCCGGTACGGCAGCATTGATCGGTGCGTTAAAAGCATATTCAGAGATGACCGGAGATGAAGTGAAGGAAGACAGTCTCGATGCAGCAATGAACGAAATTGTTGTAACAGGTCAGTTAGCAGATGCGACCGGCGGAGATAAAGCGAAAGCAGAAGAGTTGATGGCATATCTGAAGCAGGAAGTCGTAAAGAATGATTTAAAAGATGATAAGAGTATCAACGAGGCGATTGAACAGGGATGTAAGAAGTTTGATGTCCAGCTGACGGATGACCAGAAAGCGAAATTATTAGATGTATTAAAGAAGATCAGTGACTTGGATTTAGACTGGAATACATTGAAAAATCAGGCATCGGATCTGTATGACAGATTAGATGAGTTAGGACTGTTGTCTAACAGCGGTATTGGAGCAAAATTAAAGAGTCTGTTCCAGTCCATTATCGATTTCTTTAAGAGCCTGTTTTAAGATGAAATAAAGAAAATAAGAAAAGAGAGAAAAAGACCGTTTTTTGATAATTGTTATCAGAAATGGTCTTTTTTAAAAAACTTAAAATAATAGCGTAAATATGGTAAAATATAGGAAAATAGGATGTAATAAAAGAATAATAAATGAAAAACAGAGGGATTGCATAATGTATGGAGAAACAAAATAAAAAAGTAATCTATGTTGGGATAGATGCATTAAAAGAATGCTTAGAAATGCTTTATGCTCAGGGGTATCAGATCATACATATTTGTACGGCACCGGATGATGACTATGACCGGACGGTAGAGATTCAAAAATTTGCGACAGATCACAGGGTTCCACTGTCTTTAGAAAGAGTGACCCCAGAGCAGATGGAGCACTGGGAAGCACAGGATGTATCATGCCAGAGCACAGGGGCAGGGAGAATATTGGGAAGAGCCGGGAGACCTAGAACGTACATTTTCGTTGGATGATATCGTAGAAAAAATATCGACGACCCTGAGAGCGTTTTATGGTTATGGAAGCCTGTGTAATCTCCATGGACTGCCCATAGAGATTGTCAGAGGAAGTGTTGTAAATGATAACAGGGATGTGGATGGAAAGCTTTGTATTCCGATAAAAGGGAGGTATCTCATCTGTGAGGAATGAAGAATCCCTTTTAGAAAGATAGAGCTGCGGGATAAAGAGAGAATGGAGGCAATACGAAGAAAATATCAGCCGATGTTGTCCGATTATACATTTTCACTTCTGTATTGCTGGCAGAAAGAATTAAAACTATCACTATACATAGAAGAAGAATTTTTTGTTATCCGGGGCGAAGATTATTACTTTTTCCCGATCGGAGAGCCGAACCGGGTGAAAGAGTTTATAGAAGGAAAGTATGAGTACCAAAAGGCGGATGCAGACAGTGATTATGTACTTTTGAATCAGACAATCTGTGAACTGCAGGGAAGCAGATTTTATATTATGAAATCCTGCATTGATACGATCGGAGCCCGGTATCGGTATAAAAAGACGGTGCGTATTATTTATGTTATAAAGAACCGCCGGTATTCCAAAAGGAGCATACCACGGTGGCAATAGATAAGAGAATGGCAAGGTTTGAAGAGTGGCTTAGCAATCAGGAATGGAAGCCAAAGGTCATCACATTGTGCCGCTCTGCAATATCGGGATATCTGCCCTCAGATTACAGTCAGTATGTAGAGGAGCAGTTGTTAGCATGTTTAGAAAGAATATATTCTATAAAAAAAGAAAAAATAGAAAGGAAAAGCTGAGATGATTCAGCAGGAGAAAAAATGGAGATCAATGTGACAAAACAGCCAGAAATACTGCAATAAAGAGAAGATTGATATGATATTGTTCAATGTTGCAAAAAGCGTTATGGAAGTATTTGAAATGACAGGCTTTGCAGATATTCTTACCATAGAGTAGAGAATGTGATAGAAAAATAAAAGATGGCTTACAGAACCTAAAAAAGAGGATCGCCTAGATCCTCTTTTTTAACATCTCTAAAAACTTTTCTATCTGTAACGGTGTTCCCTGTTTTTCCTGTACGGCTAAGCGGTTCTCTTCACTGAATCCGACTAAAATATCGTGATTGGCTTCCGCTAAATAGTCCATGATACCGTCAATGTCGGACTTGATATTTTTCGGACAGTGGATATATAAATGCTTGTTTGCCGTAATGTGCAGCGTATAGGAAATGCTGAAATGATACCAGAAAAATTTGTGCAGGGTAGAATGTTTGTAAACCCAGATAATTTCCCGGATCGGTACGATCGCAATTCCGTATTTAGAAGTTTCAATAAAATAATGCTCTGTGATAAACATATCATCCGTGGCAAGCTGTGGCAGTGTAGCAAGCTCTTCTTCTGCTTCGGCAAGAAGCTCCGCAGGTTTGCCAAAACGGGATAACTGTCGTACCGGTGGTGACAATAACGGAAAGCGGTAATAAATAACTAACAGGATCAGACTGATGAATGCATAGAGCATACTTGCAAAGTAGAGAAATAACAGCAGATAACTGCGAAAATTCCTACAGTCCGGTTCATTAATATAATAAGGACTTACCTTAGAAGCAATGCCGGTTTCCGTCCAGTTCAGATCTTTAGAAAGGTTGTCTAATACGTCTTTCGCAGCACGGTCACGTTTGGCAAGTCTGCCCTTGGTGTGTAAGGCAGTAATTTTTGGCAGTCCCTCTTCACTAGTGGAAGGGGAGAGCAGAACGAGGATACATTCATCACCGCGCATGGTATAGTAATAATAGCCGGTCGTAAATCCAAGACTTGTCTGTGTATAGCCGGTAAAGTAAAGATCCGTAAGCTTTGTATCAATATAAGAAACATCCTGTTTGTAAAGTTTCGTTAAGGAATCATTGCTGTCCGCCTTTTCCGGAACTACGATCTCTGAAATCGGTGAAAGGATCCAGAGTGCGAGAAGCAGGATCAGATAAATGATCGGAGAGATCATTTTGGTACGGCATACATCCTTAATGTTTTTTGTAATATAGTGTTCGTAATTTTCCATCATAAATTTTAGTATAAAGGTTGTATTTGAAATAATCAAGGAGAAACGTGCGGATTGTGCGGTTGCTTTTCCTAAAAAAAATTGATACTATAAGAAGAATGGAGGATAGCCTATGGATGCGTATACAACATTTGCTCAGGTCTATGATCTTTTTATGGATAACGTTCCCTATGAGGAATGGAGCGAATATCTATTATCGGTTTTAAAAGAATATGGGATCCATTCCGGTGTCATATGTGACCTTGGCTGCGGAACAGGAAAGATGACAAGACTTTTAGCCAAAGCCGGATATGAAATGATCGGAGTTGATCTGTCGGAAGATATGCTTGCGATCGCAAGCGAAAAGAATGAAGAGGGAATACTCTATCTTTGTCAGGATATGTGTGAACTGGAATTGTATGGAACGGCAAAAGCAATGGTGTCCGTATGTGACAGCATCAACTATCTGTTAGAAGCGGACGAGATCATCTGGACGTTACAGAGCGTGAACCGGTATTTAGAGCCGGGCGGGATTTTTATTTTTGACTTTAATACTGTCTATAAATATGAAACGGTTTTAGGTGATACAACGATCTGTGAAAATCGCGAAGAGGGCAGTTTTATCTGGGAAAACTACTATGACAAAGAGGAGCAGATCAACGAATATGACCTGACACTTTTTATCAGGGAAGAAAAGCAGGAACAGCTTTATCGGAAATTTGAGGAAACCCACTACCAGAGAGGCTATTCGTTAGAACAGATGCAGACATTTGTAGAAGAAGCCGGTATGGAGTTCTTAGCGGCATACGATGCCGAAACGAAGCAGACTCCGACGGCAGAGAGTGAGAGAATTTATATCATTGTAGGAGAGAAAGGGAAATAACATGTCAGATTATATTGTAAGAGCAACAGCGGCAAATAACCAGATCCGGGCATTTGCCATTACATCGAAAGACCTTGTAGAAGAGGCAAGAAAAAGACACAATACCAGTCCGGTGATCACAGCAGGTTTAGGACGGCTGTTAAGCGGAGCAGCAATGATGGGAGCCATGATGAAAGGGGACGAAGACCTTTTAACACTGCAGATCAAATGCGGTGGTCCGGTACAGGGCTTAACAGCAACTGCCGATGCAAAAGGAAACGTCAAAGGTTATGCAGAGGTGCCGGATGTCATGCTGCCACCGAATCCGCAGGGAAAATTAGATGTAGGCGGTGCGTTAGGACTTGGAATCTTAAACGTCATCAAAGACATGGGACTAAAAGAGCCATATGCAGGACAGGTTGCATTGCAGACCGGAGAAATTGCAGAAGATCTGACCTATTATTTTGCAACTTCCGAGCAGATTCCTTCCGCCGTCGGTTTAGGCGTACTGATGAATAAAGATAACACGGTCAGACAGGCAGGCGGTTTTATCATACAGCTTTTACCGTTTACCGATGAAAAGGTCATAGAGCAGTTAGAGAAAAAGATCACAGAGATGAAATCCGTAACGGAGATGTTAGAAGAGGGAATGACACCGGAAATGCTCTTAGAAGAGATCCTTGGTGATTTCGGCTTAGAGATCACCGATACACTGCCGGCACAGTTTTCCTGCAACTGCTCCAAAGAGAGGATTACGAAAGCCTTGATCAGTATCGGGAAAAAAGATCTGCAGGAAATGATCGATGACGGAGAACCGATCGAAGTCAACTGCCATTTCTGCAACACCAATTATACATTCAGTATTGATGAGTTAAAGGAGATTGCAAAGTGAAAGACGGATATATCAAAGTAGCAGCAGTCACTCCGCAGGTAACCGTTGCAGATGTCAAAGAAAATACAAAGGAAATCTTAAAAGTGATCCGTGAGGCAGCAGCCCGGAAGGCAAAGATCATTGTATTGCCGGAACTTTGCATTACCGGATACACCTGTCAGGATTTATTTTTGCAGGAAATCCTGCTCCGTGAGGCAAAGGATGCACTGATAGAGATCAGTAATCAGACAAAAGGGATTGATGCACTGATTTTTCTGGGAATACCACTGGAGTATCACGGAAAGCTCTATAATACAGCCGCTGTATTAAACCATGGAAAAATCCTTGGTTTTGTGCCTAAGCGTTATATCCCAAACTATAACGAATTTTATGAGGTAAGGCATTTTACAAAAGGGATGGAAGAGCCGGTTTTCGTGCGTTTAAATCAGGAAGTTACCGTTCCGATGGGAATGAACCTGCTCTTTTGCTGTGAGGAAGTATCGGAGTTAAAAGTAGCAGCAGAAATCTGTGAAGACCTTTGGACCATGCAGCCGCCAAGCATTGCGCATGCGCAGGCAGGGGCAGCCTTGATCGTCAATCTGTCAGCTTCCGATGAAGTGACGGGAAAAGAAGCCTATCGCAGGGAATTAGTCAAAGGGCAGTCTGCAAGACTGTTGTGCGGCTATGTTTATGCGAGTGCCGGAGAGGGAGAATCCACGCAGGATGTGGTATATTCCGGGCATGATCTGATCGCAGAGAACGGAGTAGTATTAGCGGAATCCGAACGTTTTACCAAAGGAATCCTGTACTCCGAGATCGATGTGAAAAAACTCATATCGGAACGCAGACGAATGAGTACGTTTGAAACAACCGATGGAAACTATCAGGAAATTTATTTTTCCTTAGAAAAAGAAGAAACCCAATTAACACGTTATATCGATCCGATGCCATTCGTACCGGGAAGTAAGGCAGATCGTGAAAAACGTTGTGAAGAAATCCTGCTGATACAGGCACACGGATTGAAAAAACGTCTGGCACATACCCATGCAAAGAGCGCAGTCGTCGGGATTTCGGGAGGACTGGATTCTACGCTGGCACTGTTAGTTACGGTAAAAGCCTTTGATCTGCTGGGAATCCCAAGAGAGCAGATCGCAGCAGTTACGATGCCTGGATTTGGAACAACCGACCGGACATATGACAATGCCGTACATCTGATCCGGGAATTAGGAGCGGAGTTCCTTGAAGTTCCGATCGCCGATGCGGTCCGCCTGCATTTTCGTGATATCGGACATGAAGAAAAGATCCATGATGTGACTTACGAAAATTCCCAGGCAAGGGAGCGGACACAGATTTTAATGGATATTGCCAATAAAAAAGGTGGTCTGGTCATCGGAACAGGAGATCTGTCAGAATTGGCTCTCGGCTGGGCAACCTACAATGGAGATCACATGAGTATGTATGCGGTCAATGCTTCCGTGCCAAAGACACTGGTACGCCATCTGGTGCGTTACTATGCCGACACCTGTGGAAGCGACAAACTTGCAGCAGTGCTTTATGACGTGTTAGATACCCCGGTCAGCCCGGAACTTCTGCCGCCGGAGGATGGTAAGATTTCACAAAAGACCGAGGATATTGTAGGTCCTTACGAACTGCATGACTTTTTCCTGTATCATATGTTAAGGTCCGGATATTCTCCGGCAAAAATTTACCGGATCGCAAAGATCGCATTTGCAGATGTCTACGATGAGGAAACCATTTTGAAGTGGTTAAAGATATTTACAAGAAGATTTTTTGCCCAGCACTTTAAGCGTTCCTGCCTGCCGGACGGACCAAAGGTTGGAACCGTAGCAGTTTCGCCGCGCGGAGATCTGCGGATGCCAAGCGATGCTTCTGCACAGCTCTGGTTAGGAGAATTAGAGGAATTATAAGAATAAAAAATAGAAACCGTGCAGCTTTAGCTTCACGGTTTCTATTTTTATCATTCTTAAATATGATGAAACTGTTTCTCGTAGGACTCCTCAGCAGCAGGAGACTTCATATAGATCAGGCAGAAGAAAATGCCTGCCATTGCAAATGCAGTGATCACATCAAAAAAGGAATGTTGTTTTAAGAACATCGTCGATAAAATGATGCTGACACATAACAGTAAGGAGACAAACTTAGTCTTCTTTTTTTCACGGAAACATTCGCTCTTTGTCACGGCAATATGTACACCGAGAGAGTTGTAAACGTGAATGCTCGGAAACAGGTTCGTCGGTGTGTCGGTAGAATAAAGCCATGCAACTGCCTGCGTAAAAATGTTATCGTGTGCAAAACTTTCCGGTCTGAGTGTGTGTCCGTTTGGATAAATGGTGGAAACAACCAGAAAAATGGTCATTCCGGCAGCTAAAAAGCCGCACAAGCGGTAGAAATCATATTTGTTCTTAAAAAAGAAGTATGCAACTGCCGCCGCAACGTAACCGAACCATAAAAAGTATGGAACAACAAAATATTCAACAAACGGAATAGAATCGTCAATTGCCATATGTATGATATGAAAGTCGTTTGTTACATTTTTTTCTAAATAAGTAAACCATGGGAAATAGATCAGGCCATATAAAAATACCCATGCATGACTGTATTTCACCAAAAAGTTCCGAATATATTTCAAGAGTATCACCTCGTGTCTATTTTATTCGTGTCTATTCTATGTTTCTAAAATCTCATTATTACTTGTGGATTATAGCACAGAGAAAATGAAAGGACAATGTGCGAAAATGGATTTTCACAAAAAATTAAGAAATTACAAGTTCTTAAAAAAATGTTACAATTTAACGAAAAAGTTGACATCAAAGGCGAAGATAATATAATACAATATAGGGTAACTGCAAAAGTTAAAGTAAGTGAGGATAAAAAATTGAATTCTGGAAATGAACAAGGAAACAAAAAAATATCAAAAAAAGGAACGATTATCGCAGCTTCCGTAGTGGGAGCACTGGTAGTCATTTATCTTGCGGGAAGCATTTTCTTTCAGTCACACTATCTGCCAAGGACAGTGATCAACGGGATCTCCTGTACCGGAAAAAATGCGGATGGCGTAAAAGATGCGATCACGTCAGAAGTTAAGAATTATAAGCTGACGATCCAGGAAAGAGGGAAAAAGAGTGAAACAATCAGCGGAAAAGATGTCAGTATTTCCGTAGAGTTTGATGATACGCTTCAGAAGATTTTAAAGAAGCAGAACGGGTTTAAGTGGGTAGTCACTTTGTTTTCCCCGGAAGTGTATGAGTCAAAATCCATCGTAAGCTATGATGAGGCTGCCTTAAAGCAGCAGATGAACCAGTTGTCCTGCATGGATAAGGACAAGATGAAGCCGCCGGTAGATGCGACTTTAAAAGAAGATAAAAAAGACGGTTATGTTATCGTAAAAGAAGATTTAGGTACCACCGTAGATGAAGAAGCATTTTGGAAAAAGTTACAGGACTCTGTATTGAACTTACAGTCCGAGCTTTCCATGGATAAAGAAAAATGCTATGTAGATCCAAAGGTAAAAGAAGATTCTAAGACCTTAAAGAAGACATTAGCAAAGATGAAAACTTTAAAGGATGTCAAGATTACATATACCTTTGGCGATAAGCAGGAAGTATTAGACGGAACAGAAATCTGTAAATGGATGAAAGTGGAAGAAGGCAAAGCAGTGGTAGACGATGAGCAGGCACTTGCTTATGTCAAGAGTCTTGGTTCTAAATATAATACCGTTTATAAGCCAAAGACTTTAAAGACTTCCTGGGGCAGCACCGTACAGATCTCAAACGGAAGTTATGGCTGGAAGATCAGCAACGATAAAGAATTAGAGCAGTTGAAAAAAGATATTGATGCAGGCAAGGATGTAACAAGAGATCCTGTCTATGCGCAGACCGCAAACAGCCATGGTGAGAATGATTACGGTGATACTTATGTTGAGATCAACCTGACCGCACAGCATCTGTATTTTTATAAAAATGGTAATCTTGTAGTAGATTCTGATTTTGTATCAGGAAATATCTCAAAAGGAAACGGTACTCCGGTTGGAGCTTATCCGGTTACCTATACAGAGCGTAATGCAACCTTAAAGGGAGAAAACTATTCTTCTGATGTAAGTTTCTGGATGCCGTATTGCGGCAATGTCGGAATGCATGATGCTTCCTGGAGAAGCACCTTTGGCGGAAACATCTATAAGAGAAACGGTTCTCACGGATGTGTCAACTTACCATATGCAGCAGCAAAGGCCATTTTCGAAAATATTGCAGCAGGTTATCCGGTCTTAGTATATGAATTACCTGGAACCGAGAGCCCGAAAGCGATCGCTATGGATCAGGGTGCATCGGTTGTGGATGCGATCAACGGTATCGGAGAGGTATCCTTAGGCAGTGAAGGTGCGATCACCAATGCAAGAAATGCTTATAATGGACTTTCCGAGGAAGCAAAGAGCTATGTAACGAATTACAGTACCTTAGAGGCAGCAGAAGCAGCCTATGCAGGATTAGTCAGCCAGGAGGCAGAGAATCAGGCAAATAATGAGGCACAGGGACAAGCTAATGGTGTTATCGACCTGATCGGTCAGATCGGCAAAGTAACAACAGGCAGCGGAGATGCGATCAAACGAGCAAGAGATGCCTATAATGCACTTTCCGACAGAGCGAAAGCCATGGTATCAAACTATGACACATTAACGGCAGCAGAGGAAGAGTTTAAATCTTTGTCTGAATCATAAAAATATATGGAAAATATAATACCTCTGAAGTGGATGGATGAAATAGAAAAATCTGTTGCTTTGGAGGTGTTTTTTACTTTACTTTACTAAAGAGTTGTAGTAGAGTTATTTTTAGAAATGTCAGGAAAGGTGGGAGCATTTTGGTTTCAAAAAAGATAGCACAGGCATTGGCGGGAAGTTCTGTGATCCGTGCAATGTTTAATGAAGGAAAAGAAATGGCAGCACGTTATGGTGCTGAGAACGTATATGATTTCAGTCTTGGAAATCCGGCAACTCCGGCACCGGAGTCAGTCAACCGCTCGATCAAAGATATCGTGGACGAGATGGATCCGTTAGAGTTACATGGCTATATGTCAAATTCCGGATATGAAGATGTCAGAAGGGCAATGGCAGAGAATCTGAACCGGAGATTCCAGACATCCTTTGATGCACATAATATCATCATGACGGTGGGGGCAGCAGGCGGTCTGAACATTATCTTTAAGACACTGTTAGACCCGGAGGATGAAGTCATCGTCTTTGCCCCTTATTTTGGAGAATATAAGTCTTATGCAGCAAATTTTGATGCAAAGATCGTAGAGGTAGAACCTGATTTTGCAAGTTTTCAGCCTGATTTAGAAAAATTTGCAGGAAAGATCACGGCTAAGACGAAGATCGTGTTAGTTAATACACCAAATAATCCGACCGGTGTGGTCTATACGGAAGAGACACTGCAGGAAATGGCAGAGATTTTAAGAAAAAAGGAGCAGGAATTTAAAACGGACATTTACTTAGTGTCAGATGAACCATACCGTGAGTTAGTCTATGATGACGTAAAAGAAATATTTTTAACAAAGTATTATCACAATACGATCGTGGGATATTCGTTTAGCAAATCCCTGTCACTGCCGGGAGAGCGGATCGGTTATGTCGCAGTACCGGATGAGGTTGCGGATGCAGAGAATGTCATTGCCGGCTTAGAGGTGTCGAACAGAACCCTTGGATTCGTCAATGCACCGTCGCTGATCCAAAAGGCAGTCAGCCGATGTGTGGATGAAAAGACAGACATCGCATTTTATGATAAAAACCGCAAGTTACTGTATGAAGGGCTGATAAAGCTCGGTTTTACCTGCATCTATCCGCAGGGAGCTTTCTATCTGTGGATGAAGTCTCCGGATAAGGATGAGGAAAGATTTGTACAGGCAGCGAAAAAATATCACATTATCATGGTCAAGGGAGCAGCCTTTGCATGTCCGGGCTATGTGCGGCTTGCATATTGTGTTTCTCCACAGATGATAGAAAAATCCATGTCAGGATTTGAACAATTAGCGAAAGAATACGGGTTAGTAAAATGAAGAACTGGGAAAAAAATGTAAGGCTGGTGACCCCATATACACCGGGGGAGCAGCCGAAAAAAAGAGATATCATTAAGCTGAATACAAATGAGAATCCATACTCGCCGGCACCGGGAGTACAGAAAGTACTGAAGGAATTTGAAACAGACAGACTGCGTCTTTATCCTGACCCGGCATCTTCTGAGTTAGTGGATGCGATCGCGTCAGAATATGGTGTAAGATCTTCACAGGTGTTTGCCGGAGTAGGATCGGACGATGTCCTTGCAATGGCATTTATGACGTTTTTTAATTCTAAAAAACCAATCCTGTTCCCGGACATTACCTATTCGTTTTATGATGTCTGGGCAGAAGTGTTTCGGATTCCTTATGAGACCGTGCCGTTAGATGAGGACTTTCAGATCTGTACCAAAGACTATCAGAGGGAGAACGGTGGTGTTATTTTTCCAAATCCGAATGCACCGACCGGCGTTCTCATGCCGTTAGAACAGGTAGAAGAGATCATCCGGGCAAATCAGGATGTTGTGGTCATTGTGGATGAAGCCTATATCGATTTTGGAGGGGTATCCGCATTGCCTTTGATTGAAAAATACGAGAATCTGTTAGTGGTACAGACGTTTTCAAAATCACGCTCCATGGCGGGCATGAGGATTGGATATGCATTTGGAAGTGAGAAGCTGATCGCATATCTGAATGATGTTAAATATTCATTTAATTCTTACACCATGGATCAGCTGACCCTGGCAATGGGAAAAGCCTCGGTGGAGGACCGGGAATATTTTAAGCAGACCACCGACAAGATCATCCGTACCAGAGAGTGGACAAAGGAAGAGTTAAAAAAATTAGGCTTTTTGTTTGAAGATTCTAAGAGCAATTTTGTATTTGTAACACATCCGAATGTTTCGGCAAAACAGCTTTTTGAGAATCTCAAAAAAGAGAATGTCTATGTGCGTTATTTTGCAAAACCGGAGCGTATCAGTAATTATCTTCGTATTACGATCGGAACCGATGAAGAAATGCAAAAGCTGATCTCTCTTTTGAAAAAATACTGCTAAAACCAAAACATACTACTGAAAATACTACTTTTATGACAGAAAGTAGTATTTTTTTTAAAGGCATGGTCTTCTATAATCATCGTTAAAGAAAGACTTTTTATAGGTAAAGATTTTTACATGTGAAAGATTTATATGTGAAAAATCAGAGATCAACAGCAGGGAACGGTTGAAGTAGGGAAAACCGTACAAATAGGCTAAAATTTTCTGCCTCGTGAGGCAGTGCAGAGATTTCATTTATGCATAGAAAAAGGAGAATGCAGGAAATCTTGCGCAAACACTCACGGGGCAGACACTATTTTCAGGTAACTTAACGTGCTTCTTTTGCATAAGTAGTAGTGATCAAGTCCTGATAAGGCGGTCTGTCGGTCAGAACGCCTGCTTCCTCTAAAATATCAAGTAAAAGCTCATAGCTGTCCTTAGTGAATACTAAATCGTCCTTCCAGGTGTCCTGTTTCTGATAACGTTCCACGATCATGGCAATAGTGGCTTCATCCGTATCTTTGAACTGAGGGGCAATGACTTTTGCAATTTCCGCAGCAGAATGATTGTTGACATAAGTCATGCCTTTTTGCAGGGCATTGGTAAAACTCTGAATGAGCTCAGGGTGTTTTTTGATATAGCTTTCTTTTGCAGAAAAAGCCGTGTAAGGAACATAGCCGGAATCCACACCGAGGGAAGCAACCACATAGCCGGAGCCTTCTTTTTCTAAATTGGTTGCGCCTGGTTCAAATTCAACGGAAAAATCGCCATTTCCACCGGAAAAAGCAGCGGCAGTGCTTCCAAAATCAATGCTCTTGTCAATGGTTAGATCTTTTTTGGGGTCAATTCCCTGCTGTTTTAAAACATATTCAAAAACCATCTGTGGCATGCCACCTGTCTGCCACAGAACTATGTAAATAATCATCCGATATTTGCTTTGCAGTCATTTCCGCTGATAAATCCGGTAAATAGTTACGGGCAAGCAGGGAGATTTCATTTTCGGATTTCATAATACGGTAAGGCTTTCGTGGATTGTCTGTATCCTTTAGGATATTAAGTGTTTTCATCAATTCGATATAAGGTAAAATACTCTGCTTTGTCTTTGGAAATTCCAGATCGGTAAGATGTTCTGACAGGTATTTTGCAGAAGTGTAACCGCGTTTGTCCTCTGCAATCAGTTTCATAACGATTGCAATGATAGTATTTTCTCTGCAATTCATTTCTTTGGTAGGGTTGTTATTTATGAAGCTGGCTAAGCCATATTTTAACGTGATTTCCGGCATTCCGTTTTCATCCACTATGATTTTTTTGATCAGTAGTTCGATATCTTTATGTCCCAGAGTTCCTTTTGCAATTATGTGATCCATGATATCCAGAGGATTTTTTAAACTGTCCGCTATATCCGGTGCTTCTGTGGCAGATTTTTCCAGTTCTGTTAGCTGCATTTCCAATTCGTGAATTTGTTTACATAAATCTGTTTGCATAGACTCGTAAGCCTCATGGATAAAATCTTCCTTATGGATGGAAGTCTCATTTTCGGCAGCAAGTGATAAATCCTTTATTTTCTGTGTAAGAAGGAGTTTTAGTTGATTTTTCCGGTCATCGATCGCGGTATGCAGTTCCTGTCTTTTTTGTTCTAAACTTTTCTTCTCTGTTTGAAAATCAGTCAGATCATAGCAGGCAATTACGTCACTGAAAACATTTCTGCACACTTGGAGATAGGTCAGGACATCTCTCATCAGATCGGTTTCTTCGATCAAATGAGCCTTAGAACAATAACGTTTCCCTTTCGTGTTATAAGTGGTGCAGATATAATATTTGCGTTCTCTGCCGGAGGTATGGCGTTTAATCGGTGTGAGACGGCTTCCACAATCCTTACAGAACAGACAACCGCTAAACGGATTTGGAATTTCGGAGTCTGCCCATTGTCCCAGGCTGTTACGGTAGTTTGTACGGTTGCGTTTTTCTTTTAATTCCTGCACCAGAGAAAACGTAGTCTCATCGATAATTGCCGGATGATGATTTTCAAATAGATACTGTTCTTCCCTGGGGATGCGACAGTCTTTGCCATGGATGGTTTTTCTGGCACGTTTTCGTAAGCGGAGCGTACCGATATAAAAATCATTGTCAAGTAAATCCCGCACCATGCTGTCTGACCAGCGAAAAGCAACGTTTCTTTTGGTTAACTGTCTATTTTCTATTTCATGCTCGTGCTGTTTCATAGAGGGAGTAGGGAGTTGCTGTTCATTTAAATAATTGGCAATCTTTCGGTAGCCAAGACCGGAAAGATAGAGCCGATAAATGGATCGGATGGATTCCGCTTCGACAGGATCAATGCTGAACATCGTCGGATTGTCTGTGACACGCCGATACCCAAACGGCGGTCTTGTCAGCAGTGCACCTTCTTTTTGCTTCGCACCTATGGCACGTTTGATTTTTTTACTGGTGTCTTTTACATACCGCTCGTTAAACCAGGTTTTAATCCCGATTGTATCATCGGCTGGTTCCATAGAATCATAGTTATCGTCGATTACGACCAAATGTTTTCCACGCTCCTGAAATTCGTCCAGTAATAAAAGCACTTTTGCGTTATGTCTGCCAAGGCGTGAAAAATCCTTGACATAGACAGTATCAATATCGTGATACAGATCAGCCATCATCTGCTGAAATCCCGGCCGGTCAAAGACATAGCCGGAAATGCCGTCATCTTCGTACCAGCGGTCGATGGCGATGCCATGATCGGCTGCATACTGGCTGATGATCAGCTTCTGGTTTTCTATGGAAACATAATTTTTTTTATCATCGTCTTTTGAGAGACGGACATATCCTGCATTCATAGAGGAGCCTTTCTGCTTGAATGTAAATAGTTTATGAAGCATTATGGAATGATATGACACCTTCTGCGTTTAGAAAGCTATTTTTTACTTTAAAGATTAGGGTGTCAAAAGCCGATTTCAAGTTTTTTGATTGGCAAATTGCACAAAGCCGAGTCTATTTTGTTCCGTTGTACGAAAATAAGAAAATCTA
>ERZ779840.1808-NODE-1808-length-19512-cov-3.955029_pt1 | contig 19512 bp, 18 predicted proteins | sample MGYA00511561_ERZ779840 | MGnify/ENA primary metagenome ERZ779840 (study PRJEB29588, sample SAMEA2162036) | human gut metagenome | biome: human gut; feature: human-associated habitat; material: faeces | place: Denmark | collected 2008/2010 ...
CCCCCCCAGCCGTTACGGCGGCGCGATCTATCTCTATGACGGCGTGACCGCTACAATGTCCGGCGGCGAAATCAGCAATAACAAGGCCTCCTCCGAGGGCGGCGCGGTGCACGTGTACGGCAAAAATTCGACCTTCAACCTCACAGGCGGCAGCATCACGGGCAACTCCTCCAAGGACGGCGGCGCAATTTACCTGAACCGCGAGCCGTCGGTGCTGAATATGACTGGCGGCACGATTTCCGGAAATACGGCCACCGGCAACGGCGGCGGCGTGTACATTTACCGCAGCGGCTCAATCTGTAATCTTTCCGGCGGCAAAATTGAAAAGAATACGGCGGGCTGCGGCGGCGGTATTTACATCTACTCCGGCAACTATGGCCAGTTGAAGATCAGCGGCAATCCCGTTGTGCAGAGCAATACCGCTTCGGGAGATGCGAACAACGTCTATCTGCCCACCGGAAGAAAGCTCTCCGTCGATGCAATGACGGACGGTGCAAAAATCGGCGTCACCACGCAGGAGGTCCCGAGCATAACTGCGCCGGTCGTGTTCGGCAATGCCTGCGACACGGATTATTCCGGCTATTTTATCTCTGACAATCCGGACTACCTCGTCCGATACAATGCGGAAAAGCAGCTTGTACTGATTTCCACCACTTATAACGTGACCTATCTGCCCGGCGTGTATGGAAATGGTCAGACGGTCGTCGATCCGAAGGAAAAGAACGTCGATCTCCTGCTGCGCGAGGCAATCTTCACCCGCAACGGCTACACGCAGACGGGCTGGTCGCGGTACGACGGCGGCGAAAAGGACTATGCGCTCGGTGCGGTGTACACGGAAAATGCCCCGCTGACGCTCTATCCTGTCTGGGAGGCCAAGACGGGCTACACTGTCATCTTCTGCGATGAGGCTGGCAAGACCATCGGCACGACCACGGTCGCATGGGACGAACGCATCCTCACCGGTGCGCCCACGCCCACAAAGGGCGAAAGTTGGGCATTCGACGGCTGGTATTACGGCACGCAGCGCGTGGCGGCGAATACGACCTACGCTGCGCTTGCAAATCTCGATACCGTGACGAGCGTTAACCTGAAGACTGCGTGGAAGGATGTGCAGCCGCCTGTCGTGACCGGTCTTGTGGACGGCAAGACCTATTGCACTACCGTTTCCTTTACCGTGACGGATAATGATGCGGTGCAGGAGGTTCGTGACCTCGCAAGCGGCGCGGTGCTTACGCCCGAGGCCGACGGCAGCTATCTGCTTGCCGCGACGGGCAGCACCTATCGGCTTGATATCTCCGATCGTTCCGGCAACGTCACAAAATTCACCGTGACGGTCAACAACGGACACACCTATGGCGATTGGCAGACCGCTGACGGCAAATACTGGCGCGTCTGCTCCGTCTGCTCCGCTGAGACCGAGAAAAAGGACATCCCGCACAGCGTCGTGAATCTGCCCGGGCAGATCTGCCCCCAGACCGATCTGGAAGTAAGCTTCACCGTTCCTGCGGGCTGCACGCTTGAGGTCGTGAGTTACGACACGGGAATGCGCGGCAGTGAACTCGATCCCGAGGACATTCTCCGGAATCCGGACGGCAGTTATCGTGTTATCCTGCCGTATTCGTACTTCCAGACAGAAGGCCGTGTCACGGTCGAGATCGCTGCAAAAACGGTGGAAGGCTTCATATTCAGAGATGCTTCCGCCGAAGTTACCGTGCTTGCCGAGCATCCGTGGGGCGCATGGGCCGGCAATGGCGACGGCACGCACAGCCGCGTCTGCGCACTCGACAAAGCCCACGTTGACAAGGCGAATTGCTCCGGTGGCGAGGCCACCTGTCTTGAACGCGCGGTCTGCGAGCGCTGCGGCGAGCAGTACGGTGATCTGAACCCGCAGAACCATGTCAAGGGCAGCGATTGGACGCGCACGTCCACGACTCACGAAAAGAAATATCTCTGCTGCGGCGCAGTCGTTGTTGCAGAGGAGCCGCATGAATGGGCGAATGGCGTGTGCTCCGAATGCGGCTACGGATGCGAGCACAGGGGCGGCAAGGCTACCTGCACGGACAAGGCCGTTTGCGAAATCTGCGGGCAGCCCTATGGAGCGCTGGCACCCGATGCCCATACAGAGACAGCCGTCTGGATAACGACCGCCACGACGCATGAGAAAAAATATCCCTGCTGTGGGGCCGCTGCAATTGCACAGGAGCCTCACGAGTGGGAGAACGGTATTTGCACCGAGTGCGGCTATGAATGCGTGCACACCGGGGGCGAGGCCACTTGCCATACGCTTGCGGCCTGCGAAATCTGCGGCAGCGAATACGGTCAGCTTGCGCCCGAAAAGCATACCGGCGGCACGGAGCTGCGTGATGAAAAGCCTGCGACCTGCACCGTAAACGGCTACACCGGCGATACCTATTGCAAGGGCTGCAATGCGCTGCTCGCAGTGGGGCAGGAAATCCCCGCCGAGGGTCACAAGGGAGGCGAAGCCACCTGCGTTTCTCCTGCCGAGTGTGAGGTGTGCCATGAAAAATACGGTGAGTTGGCGCCGAACCATCACGCCGACCTTCGTCATGTCGATGCAAAGGACGCGACCGTTAAGACAGAAGGCAATATGGAATATTGGTACTGCGCAGCCTGCGGTAAGTATTTCCGCGACAAAGAGCTGACGCAGGAGATTACGAAAGAGGAAACCGTGATCGCGAAGCTCAAGCCCGCGACACCCACGACCGGCGATGAAAGCGGCATGGAAACCTGGATCACGGTACTCTGCATCAGCGGCGGCGCACTGCTGGCAGCGGCAATCGTGTTGCTGCTCGTGCTGCGCAGGAAAGGAAAGAAATAAGCCCCATCGGCGGCCGAATGGAACTTTCGGCCGCCGAATTTGCTTGACAATGCAGCCGCGCAGAACTATAATCATGAAAAAACAAAAGAGGACATAACCATGAAAATCTCGACGGAGATCGGTTCTGCATCGCGCATCGTTGGGGAACACAAGGCGGTCGAGCTGATTGCCAAGGCTGGCTTTGACGCATGGGATTTTTCCATGTTCGCCATGGCGCAGTATGATTGGGACAATCACACGGTCATGGAAAACGGACATCCGCTACGCTCCGGCGACTACCTGAAATTTGCACGCGAGCTGAAGAAAATCGGGCTTGACAACGGTATCGTCTGCAATCAGTCGCACGCACCGTTTCCGGCGGATGTCAGGGACATTCGGGATCATTTTAAGCGTGCCATCGAATGCACGGCTGAGGCCGGCGGCGAGATCTGTATTGTCCATCCGGACAATTACGTGGGCGCGCAGGAGAACGCCGAGATGTATTTCGAGCTTTTGCCCTTTGCAAAGTCCTGCGGCGTGAAGATCGCGGCGGAAAACATGTGGTGCTGGGATTGGAAAGAAGATCACGCGATTTTTGCCGCCTGTGCAACGCCCGAGAGCTTCAACGAGCATCTCGACGCGGTGAACGACAACTATTTGACCGCTTGCCTTGACATCGGTCATGCGGAAATGAAGGGCTTAAATACCTCTGCGGTCGAGATGATCCATGCGCTTGGCAAGCGTCTTACCGCTCTGCATCTGCATGACAACGATCGCTGGCACGATTCTCACCAGATCCCGTTTTCCATGCAGATCGACTTTGAGGCCGTGGTCAAGGCGCTGAAAGAAATCGATTATCAGGGTTATTTCACGCTGGAGGCTGACTCGTATCTGTGCGCTTTCAATGCCGATACCGTTTCCGATGGACTGCGTGACATGGCAAAGGCTGCGCGTAAGCTCGCTGCAATGTTTGATGCCTGCTGAATCTGAAACCGCTGCGGAAATTTTCCACGCAGCGGTTTTTTTGCTCTTTATTTCTGCGCCACGGTGGTGTATAATAACACAAAATGGGATGCCATGCCGCAGGCGCGGCGGAAAGGAGACGGCGATGGATAAAAATATGCAACCCGTCCGCAGGAAAGCACAGAAGGGCGGGCCGTTGCGCGATGTATACGCACTTTTGCACGATCTTGTCTATATTCTTGCCGGGATTACGCTGTTTTTCGTGTTTGTCCTCCGTTTGGTCGGCGTTTCCGGGCCATCCATGCGTCAGACGCTGCAAGATGGCGACTATGTGGCTCTGCTCAGCAATTTTCTGATGGGAGATCTGGAGCAGGGCGACATCATCGTCGCACGCAAACAGAGCTTTGACAACGGTGCGCCCATCGTCAAGCGTGTGATCGCAACGGAGGGTCAGACGGTCGATGTTTTATATGACGATACAGGCCGCGGTACAGTCTACGTGGACGGCGTGCCGCTGCAAGAGGATTACATCAATGAGGAAATGCTCCAGCCGAGCTATCCAACGGTGAGTTTTCCGTTTACTGTCTCGAAAAATTGCATTTTCGTCATGGGCGACAACCGCAACCACTCTGCTGACAGCCGCTATGAGCGCATTGGGCAGATTGAGAAAAGTCAGGTGCTCGGGCGCGTGCTGTTCGTGCTTTTCCCGGGAAAGGACGACGACGGCCACCGCGACTTCAGCCGCATCGGAGGCGTTTCATGATGGATGACCGCATGAGCATCCAGTGGTATCCCGGCCACATGACCAAAACGCGCCGCCAGATGGAGGCCGACCTCAAGCTGGTGGACGCGGTGTGCGAGCTGGTGGATGCGCGCATTCCGTATTCCAGCCGCAACCCGGACATTGCGGCGCTCTGCGGCAGCAAGCCGCGCATGGTCATTTTGAACCGTATCGACCTCGCTGACCCGGCAATGACGGCGGTTTGGAGCGACTATTTCCGTGCACAGGGCGCAGCGGTTGTCTGCACGGACTGCAAGAGCCGCAAGGGCATCGACCGCTTTGTCCCGGCGGTGCGGGCGCTTTTAGCGGAGAAATTGCAGCGCTACGCGGAGAAAGGCCAGACCGGACGTCCGCTCAAGCTGATGATTGTCGGCATTCCGAACGTCGGCAAATCGACCTTTATCAATCAAATCGCCGGTCGCAAGGGCGCCAAGGCGGAAAACCGCCCCGGCGTGACGCGCGGCAAGCAGTGGGTCACGGTGGACAGGGGACTGCTCCTGCTGGATACGCCGGGCATCCTCTGGCCGAAATTTGACGACGAGGAGGTCGGCCGCAGACTGGCCTATACCGGTGCGGTCAAGGACGACATCCTGGATGTGGAGACGCTCGCCTGCCATTTGATCGCCATGCTCTGGCGGCGCTATCCGGATGCGCTGCGCACGCGTTACAAGCTCGAGCCGGAGGCGGACGCAACGGGCTATGATCTTCTGACCGAGGCCGGCCGCCGCCGCGGTTTCTTGCTCTCGCGCGGTGAGATCGACACCGAGCGCATGGCGCGCGTGCTGCTTGAGGAATACCGCGGCTGCAAGATCGGCCGTTTTACGCTGGAGGTGCCCGAGGATGCAGCGCTATGAACTGATCCGCGAGATTTTTAATCTCTGCGCCAATAACCAGATGCGCGATGTTTTCGTCTCTGAGGTCGAGACGGACGACACCGATTCCGTCGCCCGCGTCTACTGCAAGGGCGCGGAGGTTACGGTCGAAAAGACTGTCCGCGACGATGGCGCGATTATTTACGACATTGTGGCCGACGGCCTGCGCCAGCGGCTGAGCTTTACGCCGGATTAAGGGAGAAAATCATGTCTGATCTTTGGAATTATGAACATATCTGTTATGACGAAGGCTTTGAAATTGTCTGCGGCATCGACGAGGCGGGGCGCGGCCCTCTGGCGGGGCCTGTGTGCGCCGCTGCAGTCGTTTTGCCGCGCGATTTGGAGATCGAGGGCCTGAACGACTCGAAAAAGCTCTCGGATAAACGCCGCCGCGTCCTTTTTGACGAGATCACCGCACAGGCTGTGACTTATGGCATTGCCTTTGCCACCGAGCAGGAAATCGACGAGATCAATATTTTGCAGGCGACGTTTCTTGCCATGCGGCGTGCGCTTGCGCAGCTTTCCGTACAGCCGTCCATCGCACTGATCGACGGGAACCGCGAGACGGACTTTGGTCTGCCGGTGCGGACGATTGTCAAGGGCGACAGCCTGAGTGCGAACATTGCAGCCGCGTCGATTTTAGCCAAGGTCACGCGGGACGATTTTATGCTAGAGCAGGCGAAGCTCTATCCGGAATACGGTTTCGATATTCACAAGGGGTACGGCACAAAAGCACATTATGAAGCGCTGCGCAAGTACGGCCCGTGCCCCATCCACCGCCGGACGTTTTTAAAGAAATTTTATGCCGAGTGACCTTTTGGGGCGCTGGGGCGAGGGCATCGCGGCGGAGTATCTGCGCAAAAAGCGCTATACGATTGTCGCGGCGAACTATCGCTGCCGCTTCGGAGAGATCGACCTGATTGCGGAGAATCGACAGTTTCTGGTGTTCGTTGAGGTGAAGCTGCGTAAAAGTGCGGCCTTTGCCGAGGCGATGGAATTTGTGGATCGGCGTAAGCAGGAGCGCCTGAAAGAAACGGCGGCAATCTATCTGTCGCAGAACGAAACACAAAAGCAGCCGCGCTTTGACGTGATCGAGATCTATGCGCCGGAGGGCACGCAGACGCGAAAGCCTACCGTGCGCCATTGGGAGGATGCTTTTGAATGAAGCTGTTTGACGGACACTGCGACACGGCCTTTGAGCTGTGGAAGCGCGGCGAGGGGCTGCGTGCCAATTCCTGCCACATCGACCTGCAAAAAGCGAAGCGCCTGGATGCTTACGCGCAGGTCTTTGCGTTTTGCAGCTACGCCGGCACGGACATGTTCGTCCGGCCGCAGGACGCACTCGATTTGCCGCTTGCGGTGCTGCGGCGGGAGCTTTCGGAAAATTCTGCGCAGATCGCGTTTGCTGCGAACGCAGCCGAGGTCCGTGCTTTGTGGCGGCAGGAAAAGGCTGCCGCGCTGCTGTCGCTCGAGGGGCCGGAGAGCATCGGCTGCGACCCGGAGCGACTTTTTTCTCTTGAGGGCTTTGTGATGACCACGCTGACGTGGAATGCGGACAATGCGCTTGCGGGCTGCCATCTGGGAGATAAAGGGCTGACCGATCGGGGCCGCGCCTTTGTAAGCGCGGCTGAGGAATGCGGCATTCGGATCGATGTCAGCCATCTGTCCGACCGCGCGTTCTGGGATTTGTGCGAAATTGTGCACAAACCTATTTTGGCCAGCCATTCTAACTGCCGCGCCCTCTGTGCGCACAGCCGCAACCTGCCAGACGATCAACTCCGTGCGGTTGCGCAGCTCGGCGGCACAGTGGGGCTGAATCTTTATGTGCCGTTTTTAGGTGAAAATGCGGATTTTGCTGCCTTGCGTTCGCATCTGGAGCATTTGCTCACGGTCTGCGGCGAGTCGCATGTCGCGCTCGGCGGCGACCTCGACGGCTGCGACGAGCTGCCGTCTGGTTTTGCGGCTGTCGGTGATTATGCTGATTTCTATGAATATTTGCTGAAAAACGGCTATGATGCCGCGCTGTTGGACAAAATTTTCTTTGAAAATCTTCTGAATTTGCTGTAAGGAGGCGAACGGATGGCACTGTACGCGATCGGAGATCTGCATCTGTCCTTTGGAACGGACAAGCCCATGGACGTATTCGGCGGCGCATGGAAGGGCTACGTTGAGAAGCTGCGCGCAGGGCTGTCCGTGATCGGCCCGGAGGACACGACGGTTCTGCTGGGCGACCTCTCATGGGCGCTGGGGATCGACGAGGCTGTGCAGGATTTTGCCTTTATCGACCGGATTCCCGGACGAAAGATCCTCCTGAAGGGCAATCACGATTATTGGTGGACAACGGCGGCGAAATTCTATAAATTCTGCGAAGAAAACGGGTTTTCCAACCAGTTTATTCTGAATAACAACTGCTATTATTATGAGAATGTCGCCATCACCGGCACGCGCGGTTGGTTTTTTGAGGAGGACGCCGCACTTGGAAGCCACAACGACAAAATCTTCAAGCGAGAGCTGATCCGCTTGGAAACCTCCTTGAAGGCAGCAGGTGAGGCAAAGGAGATCTACTGTTTTCTGCACTATCCGCCGCGCTACCGCGGCTATCAGTGCCGCGAAATTCTCGACCTTTTTCAAAAGTACGGCGTGAAGCTCTGCTGCTACGGCCACCTGCACGGCGACAGCCACAGGCTTGCGCTCGAGGGTGAATTTGAGGGCGTTTTGTACCGTCTGGCGGCTGCGGATTATATCAATTTCAAACCGATTCGACTGCTTTGAAAATAATGCTTGTAATTTTCGTTTTTTTCTGATAATATAGTACGGATTCTGAAATAAATATGTGCGCATCCGGCGCAACACATAGGAGGATTATCCAAATGAATGTTAAAAGCGTAGAAAAAGAGACTTCCAAGGCAACTGTGACCGTCGAACTGACCCGTGCCGAGCTTGAGCCTGCCATCAACAAGGCTTATCTCAAGTATCGCAAGGACATCGCCATCCCCGGCTTCCGCAAGGGTAAGGCACCGCGCGTGGTCATCGAGGCTGCTTATGGCAAGCATGTCTTTTTTGAGGATGCCATCGAAGAAATGTTCCCGCAGATCTACAAGGACGCTGTTCTGACGCAGGATATGAAGCCCGTCGGCCGCCCCAGCGTTTCCGCTATGAACATCGCGGACGATGATTCCGTCACCCTGACCATCGTCACCGACCTCTATCCCGTCGTCACCCTCGGCCAGTACAAGGGTCTCGAGATTGAGAAGGTCAATGCGGAAGTCAGTGAGAGCGAAGTGGACGCAGAAATCGACCGCATGGCCAAAAATGTCGCCCGCATCACCACCGTCGAGCGCGCAGCGCAGGAAGGCGATACCGCTGTCATCGATTTCGAGGGCTTCCTGAACGGCGTTCCCTTCAAGGGCGGCAAGGGCGAAAAGTACGAGCTGGTGCTCGGCTCCGGTTCCTTCATTCCCGGCTTTGAGGAGCAGGTCGTCGGCATGAGCGCCAACGAGGAGAAGGACATCAACGTCACCTTCCCGGAGAACTATCATTCTGAGGAGCTGGCCGGTAAGGAAGTCACCTTCAAGGTCAAGGTACACGAGGTCAAGCAGACCGTCCTGCCCGAGAAGGACGACGAGTTTGTCAAGGATGTTTCCGAATTCGACACCATGGACGAGCTGCGCGCCGACATTGAGAAGCGTATCCTCGACGAGAAGCAGTCCGGCATCGACCGCGCGTTTGAGAATGCCGCCGTTGAGAAGGCTGCCGAGAATATGACCGCAGAGATTCCCGAGAGCATGGTCGATGAGGAAGTTGACCGTCAGCTCGAGCGCATGGACTATGAGCTGCGTGCGCAGGGCGCATCTCTGGAGGCTTACTCCAAGATGCTCGGCGGCAACATGGACGGCTTCCGCAAGAGCCTGCGCCCGAATGCCCTGACCGCAGTGCGCACCAACGTCATGCTCGACGCCGTTGTGGACGCCGAAAAGATCGAGGTTTCCGAGGAAGAGTGCGAGGAAGAATACAAGAAGCTGGCCGACAGCTACAAGATGGATCTGGACAAGGTCAAGGAGCTGCTACCCGTGGACGGCATGAAGGGTGACCTTCAGGTTCGCAAGGCTGCCAAGCTGATCGCCGAGTCCGCCGTCGCCGTTGCGCCCAAGGCTGAAAAAGCGGAATAAATTTCCTCGCGCATGGTTAGAATGTTTCTGATCGTGATTTGAAAGGAGCATCGGTATGAGCTTAGTACCTTATGTAGTTGAACAGACCAGCCGCGGCGAACGCTCTTATGACATTTTCTCCCGCTTGCTGAACGACCGCATTATTTTCCTGTCGGAGGAGGTCAATGACACCACGGCCAGCCTGATCGTGGCGCAGATGCTGTACCTTGAGGCACAGGATCCGGATAAGGATATCCAGTTTTATATCAACAGCCCGGGCGGCGTTGTGACTGCCGGCCTTGCGATCTACGACACCATGCAGTATATCAAGTGTGATGTTTCCACTATCTGCATTGGCATGGCGGCGTCCATGGGCGCGTTTCTGCTGTCCTCGGGCACAAAGGGCAAGCGCATTGCACTGCCCAATGCCGAGATCATGATCCATCAGCCCTCCGGCGGCGCACAGGGACAGGTCACGGACATCCAGATCCATGCCCAGCGCATCGCGGACATCAAGAAAAAGCTCAATGAGATCATGGCTGCGAACACCGGCCGCTCCGTCGAGGAGGTCGCGCGCGACACCGAGCGCGACCATTTCCTCACCGCCGAGCAGGCGAAGGAGTACGGCCTGATCGATAAGGTCATTTACCAGAGATAAACCTAGCATCGGGAGGGATATGATTTGGCGGATAAATTGATTCGCTGCTCTTTCTGCGGGAAAACGCAAGGACAGGTCAAGCGCATTCTGTCGGGGCCGAACAACGCCTATATTTGCAACGAATGCGTCGCGCTGTGCAGCACGCTCCTGCAGGAGGATATGTACGATACCACGGAGCAGCTCCCGGAAAAGCCGGAGCATCTCCCCACCCCCAAACAGATCAAGGAATATATGGACGGCTATATTATCGGGCAGGAGAAGGCGAAGATCGCCCTTTCCGTCGCGGTCTATAACCACTACAAGCGTATCTATTTCGGCGGAGATTCCGACGTTGAGCTGCAAAAGAGCAACATTCTGCTCATCGGGCCGACCGGCTGCGGCAAGACGCTCTTTGCCCAGACACTTGCAAAGATCCTGAATGTTCCCTTTGCCATCGCGGACGCCACTACGTTGACCGAGGCCGGCTATGTCGGCGAGGACGTGGAAAACATCCTCCTTCGGCTTCTGCAGGCTGCGGATTTCGACGTGGAGCTGGCCGAGCGCGGCATCATCTATATCGACGAAATGGATAAGATCGCCCGCAAGAGCGAAAATACGTCTATCACCCGCGACGTTTCCGGCGAGGGCGTGCAGCAGGCACTGCTGAAGATCCTCGAGGGGACGGTCGCAAATGTCCCGCCGCAGGGCGGCAGAAAACACCCCCAGCAGGAGTTCATCCAGATCGACACGACGAACATCCTGTTCATCTGCGGCGGCGCCTTCGACGGCCTGGACAAGATCATCGAAAAGCGCACCGATCACACCAGCCTTGGCTTCGGTTCCGAGCTGAAAAGTCGTGAGGAGCAGGACGTCGGCACGCTCTTTGAGCAGGTGCAGCCGCACGATTTGCTGAAGTTCGGCATCATTCCCGAACTGGTAGGCCGTCTGCCGGTTGTCACGAGCCTGACGAGTCTTCGCAAGGAGGATCTTGTCCGCATCCTGACGGAGCCGAAGAACGCGCTGTGCCGCCAGTATCGCAAGCTGCTGGAGCTGGATCATGTGACGCTGAACTTCGAAAATGCTGCCTTGGACGCCATCGCGCAGAAGGCGATCGACCGCAAGATCGGCGCACGCGGGCTGCGCGCGGTTTTGGAGGATGTCATGACAAATGTCATGTATGAGATTCCCTCCGACCCGAGCATCAGCGAGGTTCTCATCACAAAGGACTGCGTGGAAAAGGGAAGTCAGCCGGAGCTGACGCACGCAAAGGAGCGCGCACGGCTGAAGCGTCCCAGCGCGGGGTAGAAATATAAGGGAAGGGGGCGCGGAAACCATCGGGTTTCTATGCCTCCTTTCTGCACTTTTTTAAAACCACAAGATTTTCACTTTCTTCGGAAAGGAGTACGCATGAACGAATTGATTTTATCCGAGAGAATGCCGGTGCTGCCGCTGCGCGGACTGACGGTATTCCCTCAGACAACGACACATTTTGATGTCGGACGGGAGAAATCCGTCCGCGCACTGGATAAGGCCATGTCCGGAGACCAGCGCATTTATCTGGCAACACAGAAAGATATTTTACGGGATGATCCGTCCTTTGACGACCTGTATCCCATCGGCACGGTGGTGCAGATCCGGCAGGTGCTGAAAATGCCCGGTGACGTGGTGCGCGTGCTTGTTGTGGGCGAGTACCGCGCACGCGTGACCGAGGTGCAGCAGACCGACCCCTACTTTTGCGCGCGCGTGGAGTCCGTCCCCGATGCGGACTATGTTCCCGGTACGCCGAAGATCGAGGCGTTGACGCGTCAGGCTGCGCAGCTCTTTGACGAGTTTGCAGATCTTTCGCAGCGCCCCGTGCAGGAGACCATGCTTAGAATTCTGGCCTCCGACGATCCCGGCTACATTGCCGACGTCATGAGCCAGAGTGCGTCCTTTGGCTTTGCCGAGAAGATGCAGGTGCTTTCACAGGTGCACCCGGTCAAGCGCTTGGAGCTTGCGAACCGCCTCTTTGCACGCGAACTGGAGGTCCTGCGCCTTGAGAGCGATTTACAGGACAAGACACAGCAGAGCATCGACAAGGGGCAGCGCGACTATTTCCTGCGTGAGCAGATGAAGGTCATCCGTGGTGAACTGGGCGAAAATGACGACGAAGCGGAATTCGAGGAATACCGCGAGAAGATCGAAAAGCTCACCCTGCCCGATGAAATCACGGAGAAGCTCAACAAGGAGCTTCAGCGACTGACAAAGCAGCCTTATGGCTCTGCCGAGGCATCCGTCATCCGCAACTATCTGGATGTTGCGCTCGAGCTGCCGTGGAACAGGCGCACGAAGGAGCGCCGCGATGTCAAGGCTGCAAGAAAGATTCTCGATGACGACCACTTCGGTCTTGAAAAGGTCAAGGAGCGTATTCTTGAAATTCTGGCAGTCAAGCAGCTTGCTCCGGAGCTTCCGGGTCAGATCATCTGCCTTGTCGGCCCTCCGGGGGTGGGCAAAACATCCATCGCCATGAGCGTGGCGCGTGCGCTGAATCGTAAACTCGCGCGAATTTCCCTCGGCGGCATCCACGATGAGGCCGAGATTCGCGGCCACCGCAAGACCTATATCGGTGCGATGCCCGGCCGGATCCTGACTGCCATTCAGCAGGCAGGCTCTAAAAATCCGCTCCTGCTGCTCGATGAGATCGACAAGCTGGGTAGCGACTACCGCGGCGACCCCTCGTCGGCGCTGCTGGAGGTGCTGGACTCTGAGCAAAATTCGACCTTCCGTGATAATTTCCTCGAGCTGCCGTTTGATCTGAGCGAGTGCATGTTCATCACCACGGCCAACACGACGGACACCATTCCGCGTCCGCTGCTTGACCGCATGGAGGTCATTGAGCTTGGCTCCTACACCGATGAGGAGAAGCTGATGATCGCCAAGCAGCATCTGATTCCCAAACAGTTCAAGAAGCACGGACTGAAAAAATCGCAGGTGCGCGTCACGGACGACGCAATCCGCGAAATCATTACCTGCTATACCCGCGAATCCGGCGTGCGCAGCCTCGAACGCGAGATTGCCGCGCTCTGCCGCAAGTGCGACATGCTGCTCGTCACCGACCCGGAGACGAAGCGCATCAGCGTGACTGGCGCAACCATTGACCGTTTCCTTGGCCCGCGCAAGATTCTGCCCGATAAGCTGCCGGGTGCGGATACCGTCGGTCTCGTGACCGGCCTTGCATGGACGGCCGTCGGCGGCGAGACGCTCGAAGTCGAGTGCAACGTTGTTGAGGGCAGCGGTAAGCTGAACCTCACGGGCAACCTCGGAGACGTGATGAAGGAATCCGTGCAGGCCGCGATGAGTTATATCCGCAGCCGTGCGGAACGCCTGAATATTCCGGAGGACTTTTACAAGACGAAGGATATTCACGTCCACTTCCCGGAGGGCGCGGTGCCGAAGGACGGCCCGTCTGCCGGTATCACGGTCTGCACCGCCATGGTATCCGCGCTCACAAACCGTCCTGTGCGCCGTGACATTGCCATGACCGGCGAAATTTCCATCCGCGGGCGCGTGCTGCCCATCGGCGGTCTGCGCGAAAAGACCATGGCCGCGCTGCGCCATGGCGTGCGCACGGTCATTATTCCCAAGGCGAACGAGAAGGACTTGCAGGAGATCGACCAGACCGTCCGCCGTGCGCTGAATTTCCTGCTCGTGGAGCATGTGGACGCAGTCATCGACGCTGCGCTCGATCAGCCGGCACAGGAGCCTAAGTCCGTAAAACACAGAGAAGAACGTGCGCTTCCGGTTGCACACGATGCACCGAAGCCGACAAAGACGGGGATCCGCCAATGATGAATCTGCAAAAGGTTGAATTTGTCAAGTCCGCCGCGCAGCCGAACGGCTTTCCGGCGGACACCCTGCCGCAGATTGCATTTGCGGGAAAGTCCAATGTCGGCAAATCGTCCGTGCTGAACTGCGTTTTGCAGCGTAAAAACTTTGCCCGCGTCGGGCAGACGCCGGGCAAGACTGTCCATATCAATTTCTTCCGCGTGGATGATAAAGCGTATTTTGTCGATCTTCCGGGTTACGGCTATGCCAAGGTCTCTGCCTCGGAAAAAGAGCGTTGGGGAAAACTGACGGAATCTTATTTTGCCAACCCTGACGCAATCACCCTCGGCGTGATGATCGTGGATGCGCGGCATAAGCCCACGCAGCTCGATTGCGTAATGGCGGAGCTGTTTCGCAGCACGGGCCGTCCATTCCTCGTGGTCGCGAACAAGCTCGACAAGCTCAAAAAGAGCGAGATCGAGCCGAATATGGCCTGCATCCGCGAGACGCTCGAGCTGACGGACGATGTGCCGCTGCTGCCGTTTTCCGCGGAAAAGGGAACCGGACGCGATGCGCTGGTCAGCGCAATTCTGAAAGCGGTCGAATAAGACACTGCGCCGCCCAAGGGCGGCGCAAATTATCGGACAGCGTTTAGTTTTACTTATGCCTGATATGAGTTTTTTCTGTTTTACTTATCGGAACTTTGCGGCTATAATAGCGAGGTTGTGAATTTGAACAAAGCGGAGGAATTCAAAAATGGCAAATTGTGCTATCGTAGGAATCAACTGGGGCGATGAGGGAAAGGGCCGTATGGTCGACTACCTGACCGACAAGTTTGACATCGTTGTGCGCTATCAGGGCGGCGGCAACGCCGGCCACACCGTCATCAACGACAAGGGAAAGTTTGCACTGCATCTGCTGCCGTCCGGCATTTTCAGAAGCGGCGTTGTGAATATTCTGGGCAACGGTGTCGCGCTGGACTGTGAAAACCTCACGAAAGAAATGGCGACCGTCCGTGCCAGCGGCGTGGAGATCAGCCCTGAGAATTTGAAGATCAGCGAGCGTGCGTCCCTGCTGCTGCCGTGGCACCGCGAGCTGGACGCGCTCGAGGAAGCACGCCTGAAGGATAAGAAATACGGATCGACCAAGCAGGGCATCGCGCCCTTCTATGGCGACAAGTATCAGAAGAAAACCGTTCTGGCCGGCGAACTGCGCGATCCCGCACGCCTGAAGGAGCATCTTGCCGACCTGCTCGAGTGGAAGAACCTGACCCTCACGAAGGTCTACGGTGCCAAGGGCTACACCATGGACGAACTGATGCAGTGGGTCGAGGACTATGCCATGAAGATCGTGCCGCATCTTGCCAATACCACCAAGCTGCTGCGTGCGGCACAGGCAGAGGGGAAGTCCATCCTCTTTGAGGCTCAGCTCGGCGCACTGCGCGATCTGGACTACGGCATTTATCCCTACACGACGTCTTCCAATGCAATCGCTGCTTTTGCACCGGTCGGTTCGGGTCTCCCGACTGCCAAGCTCGACGAGGTCGTCGGCGTGGTCAAGGCGTATTCGTCCTGCGTGGGCGAAGGCCCGTTTGTCTGCGAATGGTTCGGAGACGAGGCAAAGACCCTGCGCGATGCGGGTGACGAGTACGGCGCAAAGACCGGCCGTCCGCGCCGTGTCGGCCCCATCGATTTGGTCGCCACGCGCTACGGCGTCGAGGTACAGGGCGCGACCTGCGTCGCCCTGACCAAGCTGGACATTCTGAGCTATCTGGACAGAATTCCCATCTGCGCACACTATGAATTGAACGGCGAACAGACGGACGAATTCCCGTTCCCCACACTTTTGAAAGACGCAAAGCCGGTCATTGAGTATATGGACGGCTGGAAATGCGACATTTCCGGCGCGAGAACATGGGACGAGCTGCCTGAGGCCGCACGCCGTTATGTCGAATATGTTGAGCAGGCAATCGGCTGCCACATTGGTTATGTCTCCGTCGGCGCGGAACGTGAGAGCCTGATTTGCCGCTGAAAAAGGAGAATTTATGAGCACGGAACGTTATGAATCGCCGTTGGCCTCGCGTTATGCCTCGGATTATATGCTCACGCTCTTTTCGCAGAGGACGCGCATTCAGGTCTGGCGCCGGCTCTGGACGGAGCTTGCGCGTGCGGAGTACGAGCTGGGGCTGCCGATTAGCGCAGAGCAGGTGAACGAGCTGGAGGCGCATATTGCCGACATCGATTTTGACCTTGCTGCACAGCGCGAGCGCGAGGTGCGTCACGATGTCATGGCACATATCTATGCCTACGGTAAGGCTGCGCCCACCGCTGCGGGGATTCTTCATCTGGGTGCGACGAGCTGCTATGTGACGGATAACGCCGACCTCGTGCTCTACCGCGATGCGCTGCGCTACCTGCACGGTGAGCTACTGACCGTGCTCGCGAATCTTGCGCACTTTGCGCGGCGCTATGCCGCAACGCCGACGCTTGGCTACACGCACTATCAACCCGCACAGCCTGTCACGGTCGGCAAGCGCGCGACGCTCTGGATGCAGGATTTTTTATCCGATCTGGACGAACTGGAGCACGTTCTGTCCACGCTTCGCTTCCTCGGATGCCGCGGAACGACCGGAACGGAGGCAAGCTTCTTAGACCTCTTTGAGGGTGACGGCGAAAAAATCGACGAGATGAATCGCCGCATCGCCGGAAAATTCGGATTTACAAGGTGCTTCTCCGTCTGTGGCCAGACTTATCCCCGCAAGACCGATAGCCGCATTCTTTTCTGTCTGAGCGGCATTGCGCAAAGCGCCTACCGCATGGCGCAGGACATTCGGCTTTTGCAGCACGACCGCCAGCTTGACGAGCCGTTCGAGGAGCAGCAGATCGGTTCCTCGGCCATGGCCTATAAGCGCAATCCCATGCGCTGTGAGCGCATCTGTTCGCTCAGCCGCTACTTGATGGCTGACGTGGCCAACGCTTCCATGACGGCCTCTGCACAGTGGCTCGAACGCACGCTGGACGATTCGGCAAACCGCCGTATCTCTCTGCCGGAGGGCTTTTTGTGCGCGGACGCGGTGCTGCGGCTCGTGCAGAACGTCACGAGCGGCCTGCGTGTGAACGAAAAGGTCATCGACCGTACACTACGCGAATATCTGCCCTTCCTTGCGACAGAGAATCTCCTTATGGAGGCGGTCAAACGCGGCGGCGACCGCCAGAAGCTGCACGAGCGCATCCGACAGCATTCCATGGCAGCGACGGCGAAAATGAAGGAGGGTGAGTCCTGCGATCTGCTCGATCGCCTTGCTGCAGATCCTGCATTTTCTATGACGCGTGCAGAGCTGAACGTCGTCATGGAGCCGAGCCTCTACACCGGGCGCTGCGCCGAGCAGGTCGCGCAGTTCCTCGATGAGTGTGCACCCATCCTTGCACATGCCCGAACGGCGGATGGAAAGATTGAAATTTAATCTGTGAGTGATTTACAAGCGTCGGTCGAAGCCGACGCTTGTTTTGTAAAAAAATAAAAAAGTTCGTGCAAATGTCCGGAAAACGTGGTATACTAAACAAGATACGAATCAAAGAGGGATCACATGGAAGAACCGAGCTACCACCTTTCGGGTGTGGTCAAGACAAGAGACGAGCTTCCCGCGGACTTCGACGGCCCGCTGGATGTCATTTTGCTCCTGTTGAGTAAGAATAAAATTGAGATTCAGGACGTCAGCATCACGTCCATTTTGGAGCAGTATCTGGCCTACCTCGACGAGCGCAAGCGGCTGGATATGGAGATTGCCAGCGAATTTATTGCCATGGCCTCTTACTTAATGCTCATTAAAACAAAGATGCTGCTCTCCGCCGCCGAACGCGAGGAGGCTATGAGTGAGATGGAACTGCTCATTCGCTCTCTGGAGGAGCGCCAGCGTGCCGAGGCTTACGAGCAGATCCGCACGGCAGTGAGCTTCCTTGAGCCGCGCAACGACATCGGCCGCGCCATCTTTACCAAACAGCCGGAGCCTTTGCGCGTCGACGCAACCTATCGCTATCGGCATGATAAATCTGATCTTCTGCGGGCTTTTTCCGCAATGGCCGAGCGCAGCGAACGCAGGCTGCCGCCGCCAACGTCAAATTTTACAGGCATCGTCGGCGCAGAGCCGTATCCCGTGACAAAAAAGGCTGCGCAGGTACTGAAAAAGCTTCTGATGCGCGGCGTGGAAAAATTCCGGAATCTTTTTCGCGGCAGCCACTCACGCAGCGAGATCGTCGCGACCTTTCTTGCGGTTCTCGAGTTGTGCCGCGTACACAGCGTGACCGTCGAGGATTCGGATGAAAACGACGTAAGCATCCGCTTCCAGAAGATGCCGGATGAAGAAATGGAGACCTTAGATGGAACAAGCGGAACTTGAACGCGTGCTCGAGGCGGTGCTTTTTGCTGCGGGCGAGCCGGTGGAGACGGCACGTCTTGCCAAGTCGTTGGAATGCGACCCTGACGAGATCGACGCGGCTGCACACGAGCTGATGGACAGACTGTCCTTCGACCGGCGCGGCGTGCGCATTGTCCACCTCGGTGATGCATACCAGATGTGCTCCTCCGGCGAAATGGCGGAATTTATTACCAAAACGCTTGAGACGCGTAAGCCGCCGAAGCTCTCGGCCTCGCAGCTTGAGACCCTGACGGTCATTGCCTATTATCAGCCCGCGACAAAGGCATATGTCGAGCAGATACGCGGTGTGGACAGCTCGTATTCCGTCTCGGCGCTCCTGAACAAGCAGCTCATTGAGGAATGCGGCCGCCTGAATGTACCCGGCAGGCCGATCCTTTACCGAACGACGGCCGATTTTTTGCGGACGTTTGGTCTGGAAAGCCTTGATGAGCTTCCCGAAATTGAGAAAATGCAGTTCTCCAAGCGAGAAATTACAGAAAAGGAAGGTACAGACAATGAGCCAGAACATTAATGAGCTTTTAGGTGCGTCCATGGAAAAAGTGCGCGAGATGGTGGACGCCAACACTGTCGTCGGCACACCGATTCAGGCAGGCGAGGGCACGACGCTGATCCCTATTTCCAAAATCTCCTTTGGCATGGCCTCCGGCGGCTCGGACATCCCCACAAAGACGCAGAATGCGGCCTTTGGCGGCGGTGCGGGCTGCGGCGTGAAGATCATCCCCGTAGCGTTTTGCGTTTTCCAGGGGGAGCGGTTCCGCATCCTGCCGATCGCGGAGCCGGCGAGCAACGCCGTTGAGCGCATGGTCGAGCAGGTCCCCGGTCTTGTGGACAAAATTTCAGATTTGGTGCAGGGCCGGAAGTCGGAAGTTTCCGATATTTAACTCGCATGAGGCACCCGAAAAGTGCAGACACTTTTGAGGGTGATGAATCATGCTTCGGCGTTTGACCGCAACGGCAGCCGCTCTTGTTGCTGCCGTTGTGCTATCTTTCCAATGCTATGCCGTGCCGAGCACTTCGGCGGGCAGTCTATGTCTTTTGGATGCGGCCACCGGCG
>ERZ779840.1812-NODE-1812-length-19495-cov-4.032922_pt1 | contig 19495 bp, 19 predicted proteins | sample MGYA00511561_ERZ779840 | MGnify/ENA primary metagenome ERZ779840 (study PRJEB29588, sample SAMEA2162036) | human gut metagenome | biome: human gut; feature: human-associated habitat; material: faeces | place: Denmark | collected 2008/2010 ...
TTTCATTTATCATAGCACATCCAACTCCAAAAGAAAATAGGCCCTATTTTCCGCCATGTCCGATGTGGATATTGTGGACAATGTGCGCGCGGCGCTGGTGCTGTCAGCTGTTTTCAGTGCCGTCGGGACTTTCCTCGCCTTCGTCACTGCCAAGGTCGGGCGCTGACGGCTGTTCTTCAAACGTTTTGTCGGCCAGCGGGGAAGAGGCCACCGCCTGGCGTAGCTGGTCGCGGTTGATGTGGGTGTAAATCTGCGTTGTGGAGACGTTTTCGTGACCCAGAATTTCCTTTAAAGCCAGCATATCCACGCCGCCCTGACACATAAGTGTGGCGGCGGTGTGGCGCAGCTTGTGGGGCGAAAATCCGCGCCCGCTCAAACCTGCACTTTGCAGGCAACGTGCGACGATCTGCTCGACCCGGCGCGCCGAAAGCCGCTTGCCGGTGCGTTTGGAGACGAACAAGGCATCCTTGTCGGCGAGATTCGGCAGGGCAGCGCGGGCTTTTTTATAGCGCTGCAAGGAAAATAAGCAGGCATCGTTCAGGTAGACCAGTCGCTCTTTGTTGCCTTTGCCGACAATGCGGATCGTATCATCGCGAAAATCGCTCAAATCGATGGTTACAAGCTCGGCAAGGCGCATACCACAGTTTAAAAATAACGTTATGATGCAGTAATCCCGCTCATAAAAATCGCTTTGTATATTTTTTAACAATTCAACGGCTTCGTTTTCGGTCAGGTACTTGGGCAGTGCCTTTTGCGGTGTGCCCAGGCTGATATTTTCCGTGGGATTGGCGGTCAGTTTGTTGACCTGGGTACACATATAATGGAAGAAGCCCTTTAAGGCGCTCAATTTGCGGGCGCGGGCCTTGGGGCCGTTGTCCGCGTTGCGGGCGTAGTCCAGGTAGCCAAAAATATCCCTTTTGGTGATACCGGCAATGTCCCTGGTTGATATGCCAGTCAGGTCGATTTTCTCGGGGGGTGCGGCATCATCCGCGCGATCCCATTGCAGCATCATATAGCGGAAAAACCCGCGCAGATCGAGATAGTAACCGTTGACAGTGCGCGGGGAGCGCAGCTTCACGAAATCAAGATAATGCAGGTATTCAATTACATCGTTGGGGATGTCCAGATACGGTGCATGGCGATCCGGGTGGACGACATCAATATAACTGCTCAAAACACAAGCCCTCAGTTAGATTCAGATTGCGGAAACGTGCCGAAATGCCGTTTCTGCTTTTTTATTGTAGCACAGTTGGGGATGAGACGTCAATTTCACAGAGTTATAAGAAATGCAAACAGTCGTGCATATTACAATGTGTATCAGTTCTGCATAGGTGTGAATATTCATACAAAACAACCTAAAAAGCCAAAAGGAGGGGCTTATACGTTCTGTAAAAGGCATAACATACTATTTCGCTAAATGCAAATTTAGCGAAATATAGGGAGGCCGAAACAAGCCCTCCGTGGGCCTGTGGAGCCAGTTAGCTGTGCCCGGCCATAAAACCTCAACCGCATGGTATGGGCTGCCAATCTCCAAAAGCCAAAAATCAATCTTGCAATTTAGAGAAAATCTGCTATGATTAAATAAAAAGGAGCTGCAAACTCATGAACAAGGATACTATCATAAAAATTCTACTGGGCATTATTGCTCTGCTGGTGTTTGCGTGGGTATGGCGCATCATCAGCGGTATGCTTATCGGCACACTGATCGTGACGACCTCGCTGCTGTCAGTGTTGATTGCCTTGGTTATTCAAATTGTGATTCCGATTGCGATTATCGTGTTCGTTGTCAAACTAATCCGAAAGAAATGAGTGTGGTTACGAATGGCGCTGTTCAATAAGAAAAAACAAGAAGTCCCACAGGAGCCCAAACAAGAGTCGAAAACGGATACTGTTGGCAAAATCAATCTTTCCCTGCGGCCGGATGAAATTGACTTGCTGCGCGAGTGCATGAAACGCACAGAAGACTACTATCGCGGTTTGCTGCTGCTGAAGCAGGATTGGAACGCCGAGAAAAATGAGGCCGCGATCGCGGTCATTAAGGTCAAGCTGAATATGATTGACAGATTGCAGGAAAAGACGCTGTATGACGGCCAGTCGGAATACTATCGCAACCTTCAATAAGCAAAAAATCCCACCCGCAGGAAGCAAATAATGCTTCCTATGGGTGGAATTTTTTATCGATTGATGGATTGCGCCATTTTATGGTAAGTGTGGCGCTCACCGCGAATGGCAATCGAATACGCCATGATATTTTGCGGCAAGGCCATACCAGGCACGCCGGTGTCACCGATGTGGTGGATATCCGCACCGACCATCTTGCACATCAGCGCAATTTGACGGATTGTGGCGACGTCCGCGCCTTCCTGCGAAGTGCCGATGGCGGTCAGCGCCAATTTGCCGTGGCTGTGTACCACTTTAATCAAATCATGCGCGTAATTCTGCGTGATGCCGGGCACGGTACCGGGTGCGGGCAGCAGAATGATATCCGCACCAGCGGCCATAAATGCCTCGGCGTCGGCGGGCGTCATGATCTGTTCCCCGCCTTCCCCTGCTACGCCGGATGCGTGCATCTTGCCGGCGGCCAGCATCACGCGGTCGCCAACGGCGGCAGAAATATCTTTTAACGATTCAACGATCAATTCGTTGCTGACGCCGTTGCCAGGGTTGCCAGTCAGCACGATAAGATCAACGCCCATATCGGCAGCACGGCTGGCGTTTTCCGCGGTGGCAAGGCGGCCGCTGCTCATCTTCCACAGCGTACCATCGTTGCTTTTTGCGGCTTGTGGGTCGCAGGGCTCCAGATTGATGCCTACCACGCGGCCCGTCAGGCGCTTGATTTCCCGCACAGTCTCTTCCTCGGGTACTTTGGGCAGTGCATTGATGACCGGGTGCTGCACATCAAACATATTCAAAAGCAGAATGTCCGCACTCAAAGAAGCCGCATACTCGGCGTTCGTCACGTCCACCAGCAGCGGCGGCGTCAGGCCAATGGTCTCACAGGCCAGCACGCGGCCTTCGCTGCCTGCGATGGCCGCCAGCAGGTCGGTTTTGCTGTACGCAGCTAGGTCACTGGGCGTGCAGTCCAGCAGGCGCTTCACGCTCATTCGTCGTCGTCCTCCTCAATCACGCGGCCGATGCCTTTGCGGTAGAATGGCTCACTGCCGCGCATACCCTGTTGGCCCAGCGGAGAAACAGACGTTGTAATGTTCAAGTCCATCTTCTTCTCACGGCTGGCCAGGTATGGGCGGGCAGCCTGCGCCACGGCGGCGAACAGCTTGTCGTCCTTGGGACCATCCAGAACCAGTAAGTAGCTGCGAGCCTCGCCATTGACAATCATGACCTGCAGATAGGCAGAGCCAACGCCGGGCGCACCGGCCAGCACCTCGCAGACCGGGTCGATCATGGCATCAGGCAGCACGCTGGGCTCCACCAGCGTAACCTTGTCGCCAGGATGGATGCGGTGCGCTTCCTGCTGGGCCTTCTGCTCGGCTATTTTTTCCACAATTTTCTTGGCGACTTCGTCCTTCTGCTTCTTGACGGACTCAATGAGCGGGCGTTCCAGACGCAGGCTGTTGTCGCCGGGGTTGACGACCAGACCGGAGGCGTCGGTGTTCTTGGCAATCATGTTGGCGTAGTCGTCAAAGCGCAGCAGGATAATCTGCTGCGCAGCCTTGGGCTGCTTGGCCTGCCACTCGTGTACGGCGTCCCAATCGCTGAAAGCCAGGTAGTAGTGCTTGCCCTCGGGGCTGTTGACCATGACCAGACTGATTTTGGTATCCTTGGGCAGCTGCACACGGCCATCCGCATCGGGCTTGGGCGCAGGCTGGCCCTGTAAATCAAACACGGCAGGGGCCAGCAGCGGCGAGCGCACCAGCTCGTTTAAAATATTGTTCAGATTTTTGGGGCTGTTGTCCTCTTTGAAGGCCGCAATCGTCTCCTTGACCTTCGGGTTGAAAGTCGGTGCCTGGGGCTTTTTCTGTTCATTCTGTTCGGGCATGGGTCGATTCCTCACTTTAATTTTATTGCGTTGATGGCTTCCCGCAGGTAGGACACACCCACCAGCTTCAAGCCGGAAAATTGCGAAGGGTCAATCATTTTCAGGTTGTGCTTCGGTACAATGGCCGTGTCAAAACCGACGCGCTGCGCCTCGCGCAGCCGCGTTTCCAGGTGGGTCACGCTGCGCACCTCGCCGCCAAGGCCGACCTCACCGATAGCAAGGGTCTTTTCCCCCACCGGCAGGTCCAGCAGACTGGACGCCAGCGCAATGCAGACCGGCAGGTCACAGGCGGTCTCGTCCAATTTCAGGCCGCCGATGATGTTGACATAGACGTCTTGGTTATAAAAGGCATACCCGGCGCGCTTTTCCAGCACGGCTAGCAGCAGGTACATACGGTTATAGTCAAAACCGCTGGCGGTGCGCCGCGGGCTGGGAAAACTCGTCTTGGTGGCAAGGGCCTGTATCTCGCTCAGCACCGGGCGGGTGCCCTCCATCACGCAGGCCACGCAGGTGCCGCTGATGCCCAAGGGCCGCCCTTCCAGCATGACCTGGGAGGGATTCTCGATTTGCGCCAGCCCTCGGCCGGTCATATCGAACATACCGATTTCGTTCGTGGAGCCGTAACGGTTCTTGACGGCCCGCAGTACGCGGTATGGCAGGGTCTTGTCACCCTCAAAGTAAAGCACCGTATCAACGATGTGCTCCATGACCTTGGGGCCTGCAATCGCACCGTCCTTGTTGACATGGCCGACGATGAAGGTGGGGATTTCCAGCGTTTTCGCTACACTTAAAAAGCGGGCGGAACTCTCCTTCACCTGGCTGACCGTGCCGGACGACGACGAAATATCGGTGCAGCGCATCGTCTGGATGGAGTCGATGACGACCAAGTCGGGCTTCATCGATTCGATCAGGCCGCATATCTCATCCACGTCGCTCTCGGCGACCAGCGAGATATTATCCTCGGGCACATTCAGGCGCACAGCACGCAGCTTGATCTGCCGCACCGATTCCTCGCCGGTGACATAGAGCACATTGCGGGTCTTGCTGACCTCGCCGCAGAGCTGCAGAAGAATCGTCGACTTGCCGATGCCCGGCTCGCCGCCGATGAGCGTCACACTGCCGATGACGATGCCACCGCCCAGAACGCGATCCAGCTCGCTGATGCCTGTGACGATGCGGCTTTTTTCCTCGGTCGTGCTGATGTTTTTTAATTTCTGTGCCACCAGGCTTGTCTGCCCGGTCACGCGCGGCGCGGCAGCGGCCTTGCCGCCGGATGCCTTGGTGGGTTCTGCCACCACATCCTCGGTCATAGTGTTCCACGCCCCGCAGGAGGGGCAGCGTCCCAGCCAGCGGGGGCTGGTCTCGCCGCATTGGGTGCAGACATAGATGGTTTTGAGTTTATCTTTGGGCATGGACGCCTCCCTAAACTATACTTTACCTATTATAGCCCAAAATGGGCGCGGGGGCAAGTATCCACTGAACAAAAACATTTGTAGCTGTAAAATGTACTTTTCTCTTGCTATTTTTTGAACAATGTGTTAAAGTTAAGAAAGTGCTTTAAAGCTATAAAGCGAAAGAAAAGGTGTGGTGTTATGGACTTCAACGTGAACGCGCCGATCCTGTTTGTGCTGGTCGGCATCATTGTGGCGTTCGTGCTGGCACAGTCGGCGTTCTTTCTGTGGCGCGCGGTCAACCGCGCAAGGGAAATCGGTCTGCCGCAGGAAACCATACGCAAGACCATTTCGGCGGCGGCCGTCTTTACGGTAGCACCAGCAGTGGCCATTCTGGTGGGCGTTATCTCCCTGAGCAAGAGCCTGGGTATCGCCCTGCCGTGGCTGCGCCTATCGGTCGTAGGATCCCTGACCTATGAGACCGTTGCGGCGGGGACCTCACTGGCGGAGCTGGGGCTGGACACCAATACCCCCATCCCTACGGCGTCGGACTATGTCACGGTGGCCGCCGTTATGACGGTGGGCATCATGGTCGGCCTGGTCTTGGTGCCGCTGCTGACCAAGCGTATCCAGGGTGGTATGATGAAACTGGGCGCAAAGGATCACCGCTGGGCAGATATCTTTAATAATGCCATGTTCCTCGGTATGATCAGCGCCTTCCTCGGCTATGTGTTCAGCGACGTGATGAATGTGACCCACGGCGATTTCTCGGGTCTTATCCCGGTGCTCGTCATGCTGACGTCGGCGGTCGTGATGGTTATTTGCGGCGTGGCGGCCATGCGCACGAAAAAGCGCTGGATACAGGACTATGCGCTGCCCATCAGTATGCTGTGCGGCATGGCAGTGTCCATCCCGCTGACAAACTGGCTGAGCTGAAAGGAGCGGTACTCATGGAAAAGACAGTTCTGGAACAGAAAGAAACCTATGTCGACAGTGTGCACCGCTGGGGCCGCATCTGGGGCCTTGGCCTGATGCTGCTGATTTTGGCATACCCGATTACGGTTTCCTTGATCTTCCACGCACAGGTCAACTGGCCCGCGTTCATTAAGGGCTTTATCGCCATCGGGCCTATGTACTGGGCCGTCGGCATTGTGGAAATTTTTACCTATGTGCCGATGCTCGGCGCGGGCGGCAGCTATCTGTCCTTCGTCACCGGTAACATCTCCAACCTGAAACTCCCCTGCGCCCTTGACGCCATGGAGCGGGCGGGCGTCAAGTCCAACAGTGAGGAAGGTGAGGTCATTTCTACCATCGCCATTGCCGTGTCAAGCATCGTGACGACGCTGATTATTTTAGTGGGCGTGGTGCTCATCATCCCGCTGACACCGCTGCTCTCCTCCCCCATCCTAGCCCCGGCGTTCTCGCAGATTTTACCCGCACTGTTCGGCGGTCTGGCGGTGGTGTTTGTCTCCAAAAACTTCCGCCTGGCGCTGGCCCCACTGCTGCTGATGCTGGTGCTGTTCATCTTTGTACCCGCGCTCAATGCGTCCACGGTAGGTATCATGGTGCCGGTCGGTGTCATTTTCAGCCTGGTAGTGGCACGTATCCTGTACAAAAAGGGCCTTGTCTAAGCCCATAAGGAGGAATACAAAATGATCGTTTTATGGTTGATTCTGGCGGCTGTCGTCGTGCTGGCCGCCGTGGTGCTGGTGCGCACGGCCCTCTTTACGCCGGGCACTGCCCCCGCTGTGCCCGAGGGCGAGGAAACCATCGACCGTGACAAGGCCGTGGAAAACCTGCGCACCCTTATCCGCTGCCGTACCGTCTCCAACACGAACCACGCGCTGGAAGACGATGCCGAGTTTGAAAAGCTCATCAATACCCTGCCGACGCTCTACCCCAACGTTTTCAAGACCTGCAAGTTTGAGCGCCTTGAGGACCGTGGCCTGCTGTTCACCTGGTCCGGCAAGGAGCACACCGAGCCGACCGTATTGATGGCTCACTATGACGTTGTCGACGTTGACGAGGCAGGCTGGAAGAAGCCGCCGTTTGAGGGCGTGCTGGAAGATGGCGTGCTCTGGGGCCGCGGTGCGCTGGACACGAAAGTTACTTTTAACGGCGTGTTGACCGCTGCTGACAAACTGATTGGCGAGGGCTACACCCCCGCGCAGGATATCTACTTTGCATTCAGCGGCGGCGAGGAAGTCAACGGACTGGGCGCGGTACACATTGTAGATTGGTTTGAAGCCAACCACATTACCCCGGCGCTGGTTGTGGATGAGGGCGGCGCGGTCGTCGAGGATGTGTTCCCCGGCGTCAAGCAGCCCTGCGGACTGATCGGCATTGCGGAAAAAGGTATGCTGAACGTGGAGTACAAGGTCAAGTCCGGCGGCGGCCACGCCAGCGCACCCAAGCCCCACAGCCCGCTTGTGGCCCTGAGCGAAGCCTGCACCAAGATCGAGAGCCACCCCTTCAAGGCGCACGTCACAAAGCCAGTGGCCGAAATGTTCGATACGCTGGGCCGTTACTCCAACGTTACCTATCGCATGATCTTTGCCAACCTCTGGCTGTTCGGCGGCGTGCTGGATTCCATCTGCCGTAAGAGCGGCGGCGAGCTGAACGCCCTGATGCGCACGACGGTGGCCTTTACCCAGGCCGAGGGCAGTGCGGGCCGCAATGTTATCCCGCCGGAGGCAGCCTTTATCAGCAACCTGCGCCTGAACCCTGAGGACACGATGGACAGTGCTCTTGCCTACCTGAAAGAGACCATCAACGACCCCGCCGTCGAGATCACGAAGCTGGAAGGCATGAACCCGAGCCGTATCAGCGAGACGAACTGCCCTGCCTGGGACAAGGTCGCCAGCGCTGTGGCAGGCACCTGGAAGGGCTGTCTTGTCTCGCCCTATTTGATGGTGCAGTGCTCCGACAGCCGCCACTATGGCCGTATCAGCGACCATGTGTACCGCTTCTCCGCCATGGATCTGACCGCCGAGGAGCGCGGTACCCTGCACGGCAACAACGAGCGTATCCGCGTCGAGACCGTCGGTCGTGCCGTGGAGTTTTACGTCCGTTTGATGCGGCAGTGTTGAGAAAATAAGCATACAAAGAGGTGCAGCCCGTTTGAAGTGCTGCACCTTTTACTGTTTATATCCCGAAATGTATAGAGGGCGGCATTCTCGATGCCCAATCATACAAACTGGAAGTTGGTTATTTTATTTTATTCTTTCTTTTTTGCCATCGTTCAAACTCATCTTCAGTCATAATATCAGAAAATGCCTCATATGAATTCAATACTCCGTTCTTTTTTTGTACGAAATAAGTGATTCCTATAGCGACACCAACGATAGCAAAGAGAACAGCAACAATTATCAGCATTGTAAAAAGTCCCTCAGCAACACCACTGACAATACTCTCTACAATACCTCTCGATAAACAAGTGAACAGTAGGTTGATTCCCAAGCAAATCAAAGCTGTTCTGTTTAACTTTTGCCCAGCTAAATCTGTTTGCCATAAAATAGAAAGCACCAGAAAAAAAGAGAGTATAATCCATATAAATATCACAAGCGACAAATTACGTACACCAACAGGAAAGCCGGAAGATCTGATCATGATGTCTAGAGCTGGATTATCTGAAATTTTCATTCCATAATTGATTCCACCAAATATACAAAAATATAAATAGCCAACTATATACAAAGTTGAAAATATTATCAATCGTTTCTTATTCTTTACTTTCAAATTTTATTCCTCCCAAAATTCCGATTTGTTCCATTATACTACACCAAAAGCCCCCTGTCCAACAACATTTGCCGTGCGGACAGGGGGCTTGTTTGCTTATAGTGTGTGATGAAATTGACTGTGAAGCAACTTTGCTTTACAGCGTGACCTTGTGGTAAACCTTCTTGCCCTTGCGGATTATTACCTCGCCGTCGATCGTGATCTCAGCGTTCGGATCCTCAACGATAACGTCGTTAACTGCAACGCCCTTACCCGCGATCAGGGTTCTTGCCTCGCGCTTGGAGTTAACAAGCTTTGCAGCCACCATCAGGTCGAGAATGCCGATCTTGCCCTCGGGGAGCTCAAGCTCGGTAGTGGGCATGTTCTCGGTGTTGCCCTTGCCGCCGAACAGAGCCTTTGCGGCGTCGAGCGCCTTGTTGGCTTCCTCCTCGCCGTGAACCAGCTTTGTAAGCTCGTATGCGAGTATCTCCTTAGCCTTGTTGAGCTGGCTGCCCTCCCAGCCGGACATAGCCTCGATCTCCTCGATGGGGAGGAAGGTCAGCATGCGAATGCACTTCATTACGTCCGCGTCGGCTACGTTTCTCCAGTACTGGAAGAACTCGAACGGAGAGGTCTTTTCAGGGTCGAGCCATACTGCGCCCTTCTCGGTCTTGCCCATCTTCTTGCCCTCGGAGTTGAGGAGCAGCGTGATAGTCATAGCGTGAGCGTCCTTGCCGAGCTTCTTGCGGATAAGCTCGGTGCCGCCCAGCATGTTAGCCCACTGGTCGTCGCCGCCGAACTGCATGTTGCAGCCGTACTTCTGGTACAGCATGTAGAAATCGTAGCTCTGCATGATCATGTAGTTGAACTCGAGGAAGGTCAGACCGCGCTCCCAGCGCTGCTTGTAGCACTCGAAGGACAGCATCTTGTTAACGCTGAAGCATGCGCCTACCTCGCGCAGAACATCGATGTAGTTAAGGTTCATCAGCCAGTCGGCGTTGTTGACCATGATAGCCTTGCCATCTGAGAAGTCGATGAAGCGGCTCATCTGCTTCTTGAAGCAGTCGATGTTATGCTGAATGGTCTCCGGAGTGAGCATTTTTCTCATGTCGGACTTACCGGAAGGGTCGCCGATCATTCCGGTGCCGCCGCCGAGGAGCGCGATGGGCTTGTTGCCTGCCATCTGCAGGCGCTTCATCAGGCACAGAGCCATGAAATGTCCTACGTGCAGGGAGTCAGCGGTGGGGTCGAAGCCGATGTAGAAGGTCGCCTTGCCTTCGTTTATCATCTTCTTGATCTCTTCCTCGTTGGTTACCTGCGCGATGAGTCCGCGTGCTACTAATTCGTCGTAAAGTGTCATTGTTTTTCTCCTTGATATGTTAATTTTTCAACTTTGAACTGTGTATTATCCGGGAAAACTCCCATAAGCGACGGAAACCTTGATTTCCATTGATACCACCCCTTTCACCGCGCCTGAATCATCGCCCGTCGTTCATCCTTAGCGAATCTCTCATCAGGTCCTTGCCGACCGTTCCATGGCTGAGAAGCTCCCGGGCTTCCTCCAGCCCGAACCACCCCGCCGTTTCCACCTCGCCGGAAAGCCGGAACTCTCCGTGCTTCACCGTGCAGAGATACCCAAGCATGAGATTATCGTGCTTCGGATAGTAATAGCTGCTGATATACCGCATGTTCAGGACTTCCAGCCCGGTTTCCTCGCGTATCTCCCGGAGAGCGGTCTGCTCGGCGGTCTCGTGCTCCTTGATGAACCCCGCAACGCAGACGTAATTCCTTGTCGCGTAGGTCTGGCGTATCAAAGCGTACTTCCCCGCGCCGTCGGTCAGCAGGCATATCACGCATGGGTAGGAAAAACTGAACCACGGTCTGCCGCAGTTTTCGCAGAATGATGTCTCGCCCTCGTCGCCGATAGTCTTTGTTATTAGTTTCTCTCCGCACTCAGGGCAGAATTTGAACTGCATATGATCACCTCCCGGGTATTATTTCCGATAACGTCTGTACAATACAAAAGCCCCCCATGAGCAGAACTCACAGAGGGCGAATTATCGCGGTACCACCTCAGTTTGCGGGATATCTCCCGCCTCTGACAGCTATAACGGGCTTACCCGTGCGGAACTACTTGCGTACGCTTTCGCACCGCCGCTCAGGGAGGTAATTCGCCGCACGGAAATCCTGCCGCTTCGCACCAGACAGCGGCTCTCTGAAAGGATATTCCGGGACTACTGGATTCCCGTCAACGCTTTTAATATTTATTCGGAATTTATTATCTCAGCTGGTCTGCTATCTCAAGAACCAGTTTTTCGCTCTTTTCCCAGCCAAGGCAGGGGTCGGTGATCGACTTGCCGTAAACGCCGTCGCCAACCTTCTGCGCGCCGTCCTCGATGTAACTCTCGATCATCAGCCCCTTCACCATGCTGCGTATCTCCGAGGAGTGGCGCATGGAATGGAGGATCTCGTTTGAAATACGTATCTGCTCGAGGTACTTCTTGCCGCTGTTGGAGTGATTTGTGTCAACAATGCACGCCATGTTCCTGAGGTTCTTTTCCTGGTACATATCGTACAGCAGCTTGAGATCCTCGTAGTGGTAGTTCGGGATAGTCTGGTCGTGCTTGTTCTGCGCGCCGCGGAGGATAGCGTGGGCAAGCGGATTGCCGTCAGTGTTGACCTCCCAGCCGCGGTAGATGAACGTGTGGCTGCTCTGAGCCGCACGGATAGAATTCAGCATGATAGAAATCGTGCCGCTGGTGGGGTTCTTCATACCGCAGGGGCACTCCATGCCGCTGGCGGTAAGACGGTGCTCCTGATCCTCAACGGAACGCGCGCCTACTGCGACATAGCTGAGTATATCGGAAAGGTAGCGGTAGTTCTCGGGATACAGCATTTCATCAGCGCACACAAGACCGGTCTCCTCAATGGCGCGTGTGTGCAGCTTGCGCACGTGGATAAGACCCTCAAGCATGTCCTCGCCCTTGGTGGGGTCTGGCTGGTGGATCATTCCCTTGTAGCCCTCGCCGGTGGTTCTGGGCTTGTTGGTGTAGATTCTCGGGATAATAATGATCTTGTCCTTGACCTGCTCCTGAAGTCTGGAAAGGCGGCAGGTGTAGTCCATTACTGAATCCTCGTTATCCGCAGAGCACGGCCCGATGATAAGCAGGAACTTGTCAGACTTCCCGGTGAAAACGTCCGCGATCATCGCGTCGCGCTCGGTCTTTATAGCCTTGATCTTATCGTTGAGCGGGTAAAGCTCCTTTATCTCCTTCGGTACGGGGAGCTTCCTGCGGAAATTCATTGACATTTATGTATTTCTCCTTTTTTTGCAGTATATCCATGTGACATTATATCACCATCTCGTCCAATTGTCAAGCGCCTTTTCGTACTTCACAGCACAAAAATGCCCCTGATTTTACAGGGGCACTGATTTACTTATCTACGGAAGTTTCCTTTTCCTTAAGCAGATCGCGAATTTCCGTAAGCAGAACGATCTGGGGATCCGGCTTAGGCTCGGGCTTGGGCTCTTCTTCCTTCTTGCGGTGGAGCTTTGAGATAGCCTTCACAAGAATGAAAACAGCCAGCGCGATAAGAAGGAAACTTATAACCGACTGAATGAACGAGCCGTAGTTCAGCGAGATCTCAGCGACCGCAGGAGTAACCACCGCGCCGGTTTCATCGAGGACTTCCTCAACCGCGGGCTGAAGCTCGAGCTTGAGCTGCGAGAAATCCATCTTGCCGGTAAGAAGTCCCAGCAGCGGCATCAGCAGGTCGCCGACCAGCGAATTGACGATGGCGGTGAACGCAGAACCGATGATAAGACCTACCGCCATATCAAGCACGTTTCCTCTTGAGATAAACGCCTTGAACTCCTTTGCCAGCTTGAATCTGTCCTTCTTTTCAGCTTTCTTTTCTTCTGCCATGACACTATCCCTCTCGAATTAAGTAATATTTCAGGCTGAAAGCCTGTTGTGCATTATATTCTCTGACTGAGCGGTATGTAGTTCTTGTTGAGGTTTATCGCCTTGTAAGCCGGACGGATTATGCGCTTTCCGTTGATCATTTCTTCCATTCTGTGGGCGCACCAGCCGGAGATTCTCGCGCACGCGAACAGACCGGTGTACATCTCTACCGGTATCTTCAGCATCTTGTATACCAGACCAGAATACATGTCCACGTTTGCGCATATATTCTTGATATCACCGCGCTCGTCCGCGAATACTCCCGGAGTAAGTCTCTCGATGCTGTCCAGCAGCAGGAATTCCTTCTCAAACTCGGTGCCCTTAGCCAGCTTCATCGCGTTGGCCTTGAGTATCTTCGCTCTCGGGTCGGACAGCGTGTAAACCGCATGACCCATGCCGTAGATAAGCCCGGAATGATCTCCGGCTTCCTTGCGGAGCAGCTTGTGAAGGAAGTCGCTGACCTCCTGGTCGTTATCCCAGTTCTTGATACCCGCCTTTGCGAAGTCGAGCATTTCCATAACCTTGATATTAGCGCCGCCGTGACGCGGACCCTTCAGCGAACCGATAGCCGCCGCGTATGCGGAGTAGGCGTCGGTGCCGGAGGAAGATACGGTACGGCAGGTGAACGTCGAGTTGTTTCCGCCGCCGTGCTCAGCATGGAGCATAAGGCAGAGGTCGAGCAGGTGAGCTTCCTCGGTAGTGTAGGAACGGTCGTCGCGCAGGGTGGAAAGAATGCTCTCTGCAAGGCTCTCGTCCTTGTTTATCTGGTGCATTACCATTGAATCGTTGTGGTAGAACCGACGCATTGCCTGGTAGGAAGTTACCATGATCGCAGGAAGTCTGGAGATGATCGAAATAGCCTTGAGCATTTCGCTCTCAACGGACTTGTCCTCCGGCGCGGAATCATAGCTGTACAGCGCAAGCACTGCCTGAGCCATCTTATTCATGATATTCGGGGACGGATTTCTGATGATAACGTCCTCGCTGAAGTACATGGGAAGGTCGCGGTACTCAGCGATAAGGCGTGAGAACGTAGTGAGCTGTCGCTCGTCAGGGAGCATACCGAACAGGAGGAGATACGCGACCTCCTCGTAGCCGTAGCGCCCGGACGACAGCACGTCGTTCACGATATCGCGAATGTTGTATCCGCGGTAGATGAGCTCGCCCTCGATGGGCTGCTTGTCGCACTCGCTTATAACGTAGCCATGTACGCAGCATACGTTTGTTATGCCCGCAACAACGCCGGAACCGTCGGAATTACGCAGACCGCGCTTTACTCCGAACTTTCCGGGCAGGCTGGGATCGATAGCCGTAGTGCTTAAAAAATCGTCGCACATCTGCTTGAAGGTAGCAGAGTTCTTGAGCTGTTCCATTCTTTTCATTGGTTAGAAGATCCGCCTCCGTGCCATATTTTTATACTGGTCTTAATTGCCGTTCCGTCAGGCGGAATTTTCAAATTAAGAAATATATAAGTATATTGTAGCATATTTCGCCGTGGTTGTCAAGCGTTATTCGCATTTTCTGAATATTTTTTATTTTCAGGTTGCAAAATTCTCGTTTGTGGTTTATTTATGGTAACCTCTAAAAACCGGGACACGAGCAGATTTCGTACATGACTTATATCAGATGCTAGGCGTCAAACCGCAGTAATACTGTATGTATTTCAAGGTTTGACAACGAAGCAGATGATATAAGTCATAGAAATCTGCCGTGAAGGAGGTTTTTATGAGGTTACCTTATAATGGAGGATCGCTGCAATGAAGTTCCCGAAACCAGTACTTGCTTCCCTGCTGGGATTTTCAATAATGCTCACCGGCTGCCGTCGTGAGGCTCCATCGCCTGCGCCGGAGAACGTAACTCTGCTCATCGAAGACGAAAACCGCATACTCACACTAGGATTTTCCGAGTACCTCGCCGGCTGCATATTCGCCGCTGCTGACCCGTCATTTCAGGAGGAGACCCTGCTTGCGGCGGGAATCGCGCTTTCAAGCCAGGCACAGTACTGCATGAAGAACTGCGAAGCTGATTTCGGCGCAGACCTCGCCGACCGCGGCGACATCTACCCGGACTGGCTTTCGCCTGATGAGCTGGAGGAACGCTACGCCGACCAGTATCCCGAGTGGCTGGAGCGCGTTTCCAGAGTTGCGGAGCGCGCGGCTAAGGAGTGCCTCTATTATAACGATGGACCGGCGTACACGCCCTGCTGCCGGGTATCCTCCGGCGTGACCGACGACGGAGGTTTCACCTACCTTCCGGCGCTGAAGCTCAGCCGCGACCCGGATTCACCGGAATACTCCGCAAGCTCAGAATACACCTGCACCGCCGTGCGGAAAATGCTGGCTCCGGTCACCGGAAGCGTAGTGCTCCCCGCAGACAAGGCGGAGTGGTTCTCCGAGCCGCAGTACACAAAAAACGGAACGCTGCGCTGTATCAGGTTCGGCGGCGTGGAACTCACCGGAGAACAGCTCCGGGAAGCGCTCGGTCTGCGCAGCGCGGCTGTTGCAATTACGCAGGAGCACGACTCGTTCATATTCCGCACCCGCGGAAGCGGCGGCGGTGTTGGAATGAGCGTCTACACAGCGGATCTCATGGCGCGCTCCGGTTTGTCGGCTCAGGAAATACTACAGCAGTTCTATCCCGGCACGGAACTTATAGATTAATATAGGTAATCTGTTTTCTGTTTCATTTCCTTATTATATCACTTTTATCTTCTTTTTCAAAGAGGTTTTTAGAAGTTACCTATAGTTTATCTGCGATTCAAAAAGTACACGTACCCTGGCTTTAACCAGAAATGAAAAAATGTTAAACTTTACAGAGATTTAACATACCCTGTCTTTTGGATTTAACATTCTCCTGATATAATATGCTTGTGACAAGGAAAGATCACAGCATAAGCGTAAATGATTACGCAGTATAATTACGCAGTATATTAAAGGAGAACAACATTATGACTACAAGAAAGATCACATTAAGCGCAGCCGCTCTGCTTATGGCAGCAGCACTTGCAGGCTGCTCCGGAAATACCACCAGCGCTTCCTCCAACAGCAGCTCCGCTGCTGAGGCAGGCTCTTCTGCCGCTGATACCTCTGCTGCTGACAGTTCCGCAGCAGATTCCACCGCTTCTGACAGCACCGCTTCCAAGCTTGACACCGACATCACAGTAGTATCCCGCGAGGACGGCTCCGGTACAAGAGGCGCGTTCGTTGAGCTGATGGGCATTGAACAGAAGAACGAAGCAGGCGAGAAGGAAGATATGACCCGCGGCGACGCTGAGATCTCCAACTCCACCAACGGCGTTATGATGAGCGTAGCAGGCAATGTTGACGCGATCGGATACATCTCCCTCGGCTCCCTCAACGACACCGTAAAGGCACTCGACGTAAACGGCGTTGAGTGCTCCGTAGCCGACATCAAGTCCGGTGATTACGTTGTAGCAAGACCGTTCAACGTATGCTATCAGCAGGCAAAGCTCGACGGCAACGCCGCAGCTAAGGATCTCATCGCCTTCATCGAGTCCGACGACGGTCAGAAGATCATCAGCGACAATGGCTACATCTCCATTGATTCCACCGGCGCATATGCTCCCTCCGGAGTTACCGGCGCAATCTCCCTGAACGGCTCCACTTCCGTAGGCCCGATCATGGAGAAGCTCTGCGAGGCATACAAGGCTCTTAACCCTGATGTTTCCATCGACATTCAGCAGACCGGTTCCGGCGCAGGTATCACATCCGCGACCGAGGGCACATGCGATATCGGTATGTCCTCCCGGGAACTCAAGCAGGAAGAGCTTGACGCAGGTCTGACTGAAATGAAGATCGCCGACGACGGTATCGCGGTTATCGTAAACCTTGAGAACCCCATCGAGAACATCACCTCCGACGAGGTAATGAAGATCTACACCGGCGAGATCAACAACTGGAGCGAGCTCGGCTGATTTAAATAATCTCACCTTTATAGGTTTCTCCCCGATGTCGCTTGAAATCCCGGCGTCCATGCTGTGATTCGGGCGACAACTATGCGGCGTCCTGCCGCACTTAGTTTATAGGTTTCTCCCTTCCCTTACGCGCTGCGCTGCGGCATTCCAGCTAACGTGCAGCGCACTTTTATGAGTATTAGAATGTAAAGTAACATTCTGGAAATTTTACAAAGAGGTATTATTATGCAGAAGGTCAAAGAAGGCATAATGCACGCGCTGTTCCTGATATGCGCATGTGTTTCGATACTGGCAGTGGTGCTGATATGCGTGTACCTGTTCGCTTCCGGCGTTCCGGCGATCGGTGAGATCGGCGTTACCGACTTCCTGTTCGGCACAAAATGGAAGCCCTCCAGCGGATACTACGGGATATTCCCGATGATAATCGGCTCTATCCTCGTTACAGGAATCGCGGTCGTTATCGGAGTTCCCATCGGAATACTCTGCGCCGTGTTCATGTCGCACTACTGCCCGAAGAAGCTCTACCGCTTCGTGAAGCCCGCGATAAACCTCCTCGCCGGGATCCCGTCCATCGTATACGGATTCTTTGGTCTGGTGGTTATAGTTCCCATCATGAAGGAGCTGTTCGGCGGCTCGGGTAAATCCCTGCTGACCGCAGGCATACTCCTCGGCATAATGATACTACCGACGGTGATCAAGACCACCGAATCCTCCCTGAACGCAGTTCCGAAGAGCTACTACGAGGGCGCGCTCGCGCTCGGTGCAACGCATGAGCGCAGCGTGTTCTTTGCCTCGCTGCCGGCGGCGAAGTCCGGTATACTTGCAGCGATAATCCTCGGCGTGGGGCGCGCTATCGGCGAAACGATGGCGGTAATTCTCGTAGCGGGCAACCAGACGGTCATTCCGAAGAACATCACCTCCGGCATACGCACCTTGACCTCCAACATCGTAATGGAAATGGGCTACGCCGGCGGACTTCACCGCGAAGCGCTCATCGCCACCGGAGTAGTGCTGTTCGTGTTCATACTTATAATCAACCTCTGCTTCTCTGCACTTAAAAGGAGGAAAGACTGATGACTGACGCTCCTACAGCAGCTATGACAAACGAAAAGAAAACCACCGCGCCCGAGAACTACATCAACCGCGTGACATTCGGCGCACGCCTGAAGCAGTACGCCAGAAGCCCGCTTTCGCTGATCCTCATGATCCTTGTAATGCTGGCGGCACTATTCTCGGTCGGAATGCTCATCTTCATTATCGCGTATATTCTTATAAACGGCGTTCCGCACCTCACCGCGGAGCAGTTCGACTGGAACTATACCACGGAAAACGTCAGCATGATGCCGGCGATGATAAACACCCTAATCATGACCGCGCTGACTCTTGTGATCGCCGTTCCGATAGGCGTTTTTGCGGCGGTGTACCTCGTTGAGTACGCCAAGCGCGGCAACAAGCTAGTAAAAATTATCCGCGTGACCACCGAGACTCTTTCCGGCATTCCGTCCATCGTGTTCGGTCTGTTCGGATACCTGATGTTCAATATCTCCTTCGGCTGGGGATTCTCCATGATGGCGGGCGTTATCACCCTCGCAATGATGATCCTCCCGCTGATTATCCGAACCACTGAGGAGGCGCTCCTCGCCGTTCCGGACAGCTACCGCGAAGGAAGCTTCGGGCTCGGCGCGGGCAAGATGCGCACAGTGTTCCGCGTTATCCTTCCCACGGCGGTGCCCGGTATCATGTCCGGCGTTATCCTCTCTATAGGACGTATCGTCGGCGAATCCGCGGCGCTCATCTTTACCTCCGGTTCCGGACACAGCATTCCCGGCTCGCTTGTCGGCTCGGGAAGCTCCGCTGCGACCCTTACCGTTCACATGTACATTCTCTCCAACGAAGGCCTGCATGTCAACGAAGCGTTTGCTTCCGCAGTAGTCCTGCTTGCGCTCACATTCTTAATAAACCTCGTTTCCGACCTTATCGAGCGCCGGATAGCGAAAAAGAAAGGATAAACCCATATGAAATTCGATATCAGGAACGCCGAGCTTTACTACGGCGACTTCAAGGCGCTCAAGGGTATCAGCCTTGAGATACCGGAAAACAAGATAACTGCGTTCATAGGGCCGTCCGGCTGCGGAAAATCCACGCTGCTGAAATCCCTCAACCGCATGAACGACCTCGTTGAGGGCTGCCGCATAACCGGCGAATTCCTGCTCGACGGCGAGGACATCTACGGCAAGATGGACGTAAACCTCCTGCGCAAGCGCGTGGGAATGGTGTTCCAGAAACCGAATCCATTCCCGATGAGCGTCTACGACAACATCGCGTTCGGCCCCCGCACCCATGGGATTCACTCCAAGGTAAAGCTCGACGACATCGTTGAGAAGTCTCTGCGCGACGCGGCAATCTGGGACGAACTCAAGGACAGGCTGAAAAAATCCGCGCTGGGTCTTTCCGGCGGTCAGCAGCAGAGACTCTGCATTGCCAGAGCGCT
>ERZ779840.1816-NODE-1816-length-19471-cov-6.092398_pt1 | contig 19471 bp, 14 predicted proteins | sample MGYA00511561_ERZ779840 | MGnify/ENA primary metagenome ERZ779840 (study PRJEB29588, sample SAMEA2162036) | human gut metagenome | biome: human gut; feature: human-associated habitat; material: faeces | place: Denmark | collected 2008/2010 ...
AATATGTCACTCTTTTTATGGCAATGGGGCGTTAATTGTGCGGTGTTGCCTTAGAAAAAAAGATACAGATTACAAAATTACAATGGTTCACCACAGCTACGAGTGGTTTGAGTGGGACACCAAAGAGACGCTCAAAAAATTTATGTTTTTTGATGATATAGTTCTGTTTGGACATGATCACCAATCAGAACAAGTATCTATTCAAGACGGTGAAGGCAAAAAACTCAACTATATTGTTGGCGGAGAGTTCTCACTACATAATGATAATTGTGCTTTTAATGCTATTGTACTAGATACAATGACCGATACATTTAATTGTCATAGATTTACATGGGATAGTAATGAAAACATTTTTACTCGCAAAGAGAACAAAACTATTTATAAAAATAATGTTACTTTATCCCCTTTATCCACATTTTTACGTAAACTCCTTTTAGGCAATAAACAAATCAGTCCTCTGATAACTGATTATTATGTATTCCCTGACTTAAAAGTAAAGGGGGAGTGGTTTACTGATAGTGACGACGTTGATACCATTGACGAAAGCGTCATTTTTTCCAAATTAAAAAAAGAGAAAGTAATACGTATTACTGGTGATAATAACTCTGGTAAAACTATGCTTTTGAAATATTTATATAGCATATCAGTAGATAATGGCTTTATTCCCCTTTTCATCGAAAGCAGTTCCAGAACCGAGAGTAATTTTGAAAAAATGCTCAAGCACCTTTTTGAAGTGCAATACGGAGATAATATCTGCTTTGACCTTTATCTGCAAGAGGATCCATCTAGGGAAATTATATTTATTGATGATATGGATCGTATAACTAATACAAAGGCACAATTGCAGCTCATTGACAACATAAAGAAATCAGGTAGATTACTAATCTATGTTGATTCGGAAAATGACAACGAATTGCAAGAAATGGTGAAAGAACATTTGGATGGAAAAACAATCGGTACTTTATCCATCAAACCATTTTTTAAGGAATCTAGAGATAAATTGATAGAGAGAATCTGTTCTATTAAATGTGCAACCGAAGAAGAAACTGAGGCTATTATTGTTGCATTAGATTATATGGTTCAATGTCAGCCGTATCTGTTCACCCTAAGCCCCGCTAATTTAATTCCATATATTCTTTTTTTGTTGAACGAAAAAACAGAAAAGCATGCTCAAAACACTATATCCATGGTTTTTGAAACCAACACTCGAACTCAATTGCTTGATGTTATTCGTGAATCAGAATTAGTTCCATATATGTCGTTGCTTAGCTATATCTCATCGGATATGTATTTTGACAAACGTGTTGACACAATTTCTCTCCTCTCCTTTTCCGAGTTAGTAAATACATTTAACAGTAAAAGAAGGGCTAACATTAAAGCTAAGCTCTTTTTAGAGAACTGCAAAAAAGCAAACATTCTTATCGAAGATAGTGATGATTTTGCTTTCAAATTTTCTAACAATAATGTAATGGCTTACTTTGTTGCTTGCTCGATTGCACGTGACTTAGAGAAAGATTTTACAAATACACAAAATCTTGAAAAAATTATATCTCAAATTTGTTTTGGTATTAACGATTTGATTATAGTTTTTTTGTCATACTTAATGCGCAACAACAGCCTTATTATGAGATTGGCAGCACAAACGTTTAAGCACATAGAAGATTCACCAAGCTGGAATATTGAGAGCCAAAATCTTCCTTTTTTAAACGATATAGAGGACACGACCAAAGGAATTCCCACATCGCAAGAGAAGAATGAAGTTAAGCGTCAAACAGAAATAGTGGAACAAGAACGACATGAAGTGATAAAGTTCCGCAATGCTTTTGACTATTCAGAACAAGATATTGAAAAGTTCAAAACTATCAGAGCTTTAAAATGCTGCCAAATAATAAGTCGAGTGCTGGTAGACCAATATGGCGCACTAGAAGCTGATGAGGTTGACGGAATTATAGAAACGATCTACACAATCCCTCCACAAATAGTATATGCCCACCTAAAGCCTGTGCAAGACAATATAGAGGGCATGTGTGATTATTTGTACAATTATTCATTAGAGAATTCTGAGCAGTCATATACAAAAGACGATATTAGGAGGATGCTTGGTACTGCTGGAACAGCAATGGCATTGGATATTCTAAACAATGTTGCATTTAATGCTTCATCTGATTCGACGATAGAAGAATTGCAGCATTATAATACTACTTCTATGGTTCAAGATGTAATGCAATTAATGCTTATTGAAAACACTAGACATACTAAGTGTTTTGTTGATAGCGCAATTCAATTGCAAAGGAAATATGATGGTAATGCTTTTATTCGAAAGGTAATTGCGTTAATTGCTAGGAAACATATTCTATACTCGCACAAAAAAATCGACCATACTCAAATATCCAGGCTAGTATCCGCAAATATCTTCACAGAAAAGCACAAAAAGTCTCTGTTAATCGCTCAAGCCAAAAATGATAACTAAACGCTGTATCGGTCCTTCCCCGATTGGTCATTTTTGCTCCAAAGATTATGACCTAACTACTGAAGCAAGATCTTGCATGTCATATTGCCACGCTGACAGCGTCTAGCTACATATATTATATTACTTTTTAGAGTTTTTATTCCATCAGAAGATAATTATGTCGATTTGTATTACTAATAACTCGTTGTTATCTCAATTATGTCTTTTTCCCTCCAGAGTAGCCCTCTTGCTGTCAGCCCCTTTAACATACCGCTCAATCTCCTTCTCCAACTCTGCCCCACCATTCTTCTCAAATTCCCGAAGCATAGCTGCAGAGGTTCGGATAAACTCGTCGTGAAGCGCCTTGTATTCAGATTTGTCGGAGTCGGAAAGTCTATCCCACCCCTTGTTTTTGTGTATAAAATTCTCAAAGCTATACTTAATTCGCTGCCGCAAGCGGAAAACTCCCTCCGAGCATTTCTCCCTGTAAATAACCTTGCTGTTCTTCTTACGAAGCACCTTGCACTCCTCACAGTATTGCGTATTCTTCGACTTTGCAAGGAAGAAGCTGCCGCACAGCTTGCACTGAACACAGAACACCTTTCTGCTCGTCAAATAGTGGGAATACTCCAACAACAGCTCCGAAATCTCGCTGCAATTAAACCGAATAACCTCACAAATCTCCGTGTCCTGCGGAGATTTTTTCTTTTTCAGCGTGGTGAATGTGTCGGTAATCAGCGTTTCCACATCATCACGGAACTGCTCGCCCAACAACGCTCTATCGGTCTGTTTCAGAGGTAACCCGTGCCGTGCGTTCATATACAAGAAAGTGACGGTCTTGACGAGCTGGTTGCAATTATGCTTGATGTGGTCTGCTCGGCAAAGAAAACATTCTGGGTGAATAGCGAGGAAATGCCAAAGGAGGCGGTGAAGAGCCGCTTCCTGAAACTTACTCACGAGCATATTGAATATGTGCTTTTATCGTTGAAGCGAAACACAAGCGAGGTGAAGAACATCAGAGCTTTTCTGATAACGATGCTCTACAATGCTCCGACAACAAAGGACGCCTTTTTCACGGCTCTCGTTAATCACGATATGTACGGGAGTGCGTGACCGCTCGGAGAATTTTTCTTTCAGATTTGAAAAGAAAAATTTTGTTGGGCTTGGCGAGTTTTTGCTCCTATCCGCAGAGGTTAAGGGAGAGAGGTTTAGGATTTTACCCCCTACTCTCGGAGCAGGTGTTTGAGAGCGATTTTCGCTTTTACCTCGTTTCACGAGTGGGGTGTTTGAGAAGGGTTTGAGAATTTATCTCAAATCTCGGCGTGAGAAGCAAAAAAGGGTTTGGGGAATTTTCCACAACTCAATGTGATAATGACGGGCGGAGCTTGTCACTATCACTATTGAGTTTAGCAACAACGACAACAGCCGCAGAAAGTGCTTGATTTTAACAGGAATTATTGTCGAGCATTTTGGAGATAAATTTGAAAACGGCTTTTCAAGAGCAGGCACGGCTGACAAGATAAATTTGCAAAACAGGTGAAAGGAGATGTGTGCTATGAGTGAGAAAAATACAAACGGGCTGTCGGTTTCGTTCCGTGTGGACAGCGGTTACCTTGACCACAACAACCGAGTTATCACCGCTCACAATGTTGATGTTTCAAGAACGGCAGATAACATTACCTACACAAAAATTGACTTGCGGGATTTTTATCAGCAGGTCTTTGGTGAGGCGGTTGCCGAGTACAACGCAAAGCAGAAACGAGCCGACCGAGAAATCCCAGACTACTATGAACACGTTAAAAAGTCCGGCAAGGGCAAACTATTCTACGAGGTGATTGTGCAGTTCGGGGATTTGCACGACTGCGGCGTTGGCTCTGAAAATTGGGAAACGGCGAAAACTATGCTTGATGAGTATATGCGTGAATTTGAAAAGAGAAATCCGAACCTAAAGGTTTTCAATGCGGTTAGGCACCTTGACGAGAGTACGCCACATCTGCATATCGACTTCGTTCCCGTTGCACATAAAGGGCAGCGAGGTATGCAACTGAAAAACTCAATGAGCGGTGCGCTTCGTGAGCAAGGGTTTTCCTCGTCAAACAAAATGCAGAACGAGTGGACGGCTTGGTCGGAGAGCGAGCGTTCGGTTATGGAGCAGATTTTGCTGAAACACGGTTTGCGGCGAGAGGATAAAAATGTCCATCGACAGCATTTGCCTGTTGAGGAATATAAGAGGGCTGCACAGGAAGCGGAGAGTATCAGAAAAATCAACGCTCACATAAACGAGCTGAAAAAGAAGCCCGCCGAGGAGCTTACCTCGGAGGATGCTGCCCTTATCAACAATCAGAACGATGTTATGCGTGAAAAAATAACGGAGTTGCGGCAGGAGTTTGGGGAAATGAGCAAGAAAGCAGAAGCAGATTTTGTTTCCGTGAGCATTTACAGTCCCGATAAGCTGCAATACATAGCCGATGGGCTGGCTCGGGCGAGAATACCTTGCGTGGCAGAGAGCAACACACTTTATATTCCTGATTATGCTTTGAAAACTGCGCAGGCGATTGCGTCCCACTACAAGCCCGACGAGAAAGCTCCCACTATCCGTGAAAAGATTAAATTGGATATTGACAGGCTGGTATATAGGACGGAAACCCTTGACGATTTGCTTTTCCGTTTGCAGGAGCGTGGTTATGAGATTAAATACGGTAAGTACATATCGGTAAAGCACCCGAACGCAGAGCGTTTTGTTCGGCTGAAAAACCTCGGTGACGAGTATCTTCCGAAAAACCTTGAACAGCGCATAGCAGAAAAGGATATGTTTACCGACCGTGTAAGATATGAAGCGCAGACCGCAAGCTCGATTGAGAAGCGGTTTCATATCGCTATTCTTAATGTTGCAAGTGCCGTCAAGCAGTTCCGACTTGAACCGAAGAAAACGGACAGGCGCAGATACTATTTCTTCCAAAACGACGCCCGGATTAACTACCTCTCGGAACAGCTCGCTACAATCGGGGAGTTTGGTTTTACCTCTCGTGACAGTATATACGCAAAGGCAAAGGAACTGCAACATACGATAAATCAGAAGTGGTTACACGGCGAGAAACCCGAAGAAGAGGAAGCAGCCTTAAAGCGCATAAACACGCTGATTAAGGCTTACGAGGAGATTGTTGAGGGTAACTACATAGACAATCTCATAAAGGCACAACAGGAAGAAAAGCAGACTGCGGAGCTGAATGCAAATGCACACAAAAATACACAGAAAAATTCCCACAAAAGATAAGTTACATACCCTCTTGACAAATCACGATTTAAAGTGGTAAAATAGAGTTGCAGAGAGTATGTCATAAATCTACAATATCGAAAGGAGCGATATTTTATGGCAACAATCAGAAAACGCGGCGGCACATATCAGATACGGGTGTCGCTGGGCTACGATAAAAACGGCAATCACAAGGAGCAGGCGATGACGTGGCGACCCGACGAGGGTATGTCGGAACGGCAGATACAAAAGGAGCTGAACCGGCAGGCGGTTATGTTTGAGGAAGCCTGTATGCACGGCTACAAAGCGAAAGCGGTCAAGTTTGAGGAACTTGCAGAGGAATGGTTTGAGGAATACGCAAAACTGAATCTGCGCAGCACGACCTACGAACGCATGAAACAGCTTACCCACCGCATTTATCCCGCAATCGGACACCTGCGTATCGACAAGATTTCTCCGCGGCAGCTGCAAGGATTTGTGAACTCCCTCACCAAAGAGGGTGCGAATGAGAAAACCGGCAAGCCGCTTGCGCCGAAAACGATACGGCACAATTTAAGTTTCATCTCGGACGTGTACAGTTATGCGGTGAAGATGGGAGTTGTTTCCGACAATCCCTGCGCAAAGGTCACGATCCCCAAAGGCGAGGTCAAGGAGAAGCAGATTTACTCGCAGGAGGAGTTGGAGCTGCTTTTGAGCAAGCTGACAGACGAGCCGACAAAGTACCGTGCATTCTTCTATCTGATTTCCTACACGGGTTTGCGGAGGTCTGAAATGCTCGGACTGGAATGGAAAGATGTTGACTTTGAGCACAATGTGATTTCCGTTCGCAGAACGAGCAACTATACAGCCGGACGCGGTATTTACACGGACACCACTAAAACGAAGCGTTCGCAGCGGGCGCTGAAAATATCGCCGTTCATTATGAATATTCTGAAACAGCTAAAGGACGAACAGGACGAGGAGGCGCTCCGTCTGGGCAGCAAGTGGGTGGAAACAGACCGCCTGTTCACGAAATGGAACGGCGAGGAGATGAACAATCAGACGCCCTACGGCTGGCTGAAAGAGTTCTGTGAGAAAAACGAGCTGCCATTCTATGGATTACATAGCTTCAGGCATTTTGCGGCTTCTGCGCTGATTTCGGCGGGACTTGACGTGATTACCGTATCCGGTGCGCTCGGGCACTCAAACTCGACTACCACCTTGAACATTTACTCTCATCAGTTCCAGAACGCACAGGCGAGAGTATCCGAGGCTATGGACGGCGCATTCGAATTTCTTGATAAAAGAAAGCTGGAGGCATAAAAAATCAGAATAGCGGACAAACAGCGGACAAGCCGAATTTTTAGCAAAAAGAAAAGCTCACAATCGGCTTTGTTAAGCCAAATGTGAGCTATGCTTGTGGTGACCCGTACGGGAATTGAAAGTCTTTTCGCGCTTTTCGTATCTTTCTGCAAATTGCGGAATTTCGCATGATAGAGCCATTTACAGCAACTTACGGCAATTGCGTTTCCCGTAACTTTTCGTATGTTTTTGCGGCAATAATGATCAAATAATGATCAAAAATTTGCTCATAGTAACAGGTCTGTGGAAGCATAACCCACTTGCAAATCTTTCTAATTCGTGATATAATATATGTAGGAAAATGGCTTATAATAAAATCTGAAAGGACGATGCCGCATGGGACGAGATGTTGTATCCGCTAAGCTCGATGTAATATTCAAGAAACTGTTTACTGAAAACGAAGACCTGCTCCATTCTTTTGTTGCAAGTATGCTTGATATCCCGACTGAAAGCATCAAAACGATAAAGATTTCTAATCCGGAGCTCCCGCCAGAAACTGTAGAAAGCAAGTTCAGCAGACTTGATCTGAGTCTAAATGTGGACGACAAGCTCGTTAACGTTGAAATTCAGGTAAAGATGGAGCCTGATTATCGCGATAGAACGCTGTTCTACTGGGCAAAGCTGTACACCTCGGAGCTGAAAAGCGGCGAGGAATACGGCAATCTGAAGCAGACAATTACGATCAATATAATCAATTTCAATATGTTCGAGTGTCAGAACTACCACACCGAGGTAGCAGCGATGATAAAGGGCACCAACGAGGTATTCTCTGACAAATTCAGTATTCACTTCTTTGAGTTGAAGAAAATCAGCAAGCATCCGAAAACTAGCCGTGAACAATGGCTGCAATTCATTAACGCCGACAGCAGGGAGGATTTTGAGATGGTACAAGCTACAACAAATATGCCTACAATTCAAAAAGCCGTTAAAGTTATCTACGACATGAGCGAAGATACCAAGATCCGTGAAATTGCCCGCCTGCGTGAGAAAGCGCTTCATGATGAAGCTTCGGCTTTGAAGCAGGCTAAGAACGAGGGTATCGCCATGGGCAGAACAGATGAGCGCAACTTAATAATTGAAAAGATGAAAGCCAGCGGCATGACCGAAGAACAAATCAAAGAAATCTTATCTTAATAACCGATAACTATAATAGCGGAGAATGTAAAACTTCTCCGCTATTTCTTTACTCACCTAACTTACTGAAAACTATATGATGCTATGCCAATGCATTTCCAACCAATAACGAATTTAACATGAAGAGAACCGACCCATGAAAAGAGCGCCTTTTTATCTGAAGTCACATCGACAGAACAGACTGTCATCAGATGCGCCATCATCATTAAAAATAAGGCAAATCGTTTCATTAATCTGAGTTACTTACACCTGCATATCAAGTGCGTTATATTGTTGAAATACGAGCCAAATATAAACCACAGGTTGAATTTATAAACCACAATTACCTTGACTTCAACCGCAAATTGTGATACAATTAGGTCAACGAAAGAAATCTGGAGGGCTTGGTAATGGAAAACACATTCAACGACAATCTCCGCAGAATACGCAAGGAAAAGAAAATAACGCAGGAACAGCTTGCCGAATTCGTGGGAGTTTCCCCGCAGGCAGTTTCAAAGTGGGAAATGAACAGCTTCCCGGACGCTTCTCTACTCCCGAAAATCGCGGAGAAACTGGAGGTTTCAATCGACGAACTGTTCGGACTTAAAAGCGAGAACATCTCCATTTACGACAGGATCCTGGAGCATATAAAGAGCGTTCCGGCGGAAAAGCGCTTTGATGAGATGTTCAGTATCGTCAGGGCTTTTCCGCTTGCGTGCTGCGGTGCTGTAAAATACGAGCCTATACCAGAGGAAGTGCTCACCTCGGAATACGACAATTACAGCCTTATAAATCAGCCGGAAGGTTTCATTGAAATGCGCAATCCTGCGGATTTGCAGTTCGCGTTCCTGTTCCCCGAGCCGAAGTGCGGATACGATAAATTTCTAAGATACGACGAACAGTATGTTAAGCTGTTTTCCGTGCTTTCTAAGCCGAATGCGCTCAAGGCGCTGTATTTTCTCGCGGGGCGGTACGGCACAATGTTCTTCAAAAAGGACACCCTCATGCACGAGCTGGTCATATCCGCTGAAAACGCGGGCGAGATAATCAAAAACTTCTGCGAGGTAGGTTTTATATGGGAAGCTACCCTCAACTGCGGCGACAGCAGTGAGAAGATATATCAGTACATTTCGCGGTGTCAGCTTGTCGCGTTCCTTGCAGCTGCGAGATACTTCGTGAGTCCACCGAAAAATTTCAGCTACAACAACGACTGGCGCAGCGAGCGCTTTTTTAAGAACGACACCTACAAAAAGGAGGCAGGCAATGAAAAAGACTGACGAAAAGCAGAACCCCCTGCACCGAGAATACGGTCTTATGAGCAATATCCGCTGGACGCTTTCGGCAATGCGGCAGCATTCGAAAGGGCTGCTTACGCTTATCCCGATTGGCATTGTCTGTGCGCCGCTGATGAACTATCTGTGGACATTCATCTCAAAATTCGTTATCGACATGATAACCGGAGAAGTGGGCTGGCTGGCGCTGCTGTGGATAATAGGTATATTCACGGTAATACAGCTTGTTTCCACCATGCTCAACACCTATTACAACAGCGAAACAGGGTGGAGGTTCATTGACACGCGTTTCAAACTGATAGGCGAAAAGAACCGCAAGGTAATGACAATTGATTTCGAACACCTTGAAAATCCCGATGTCATGGACTGCTACCAGAAAGCAAGCAACGCCTGCAACGGAAACGGCGAGGGTATCGAGGGAATGATGCGGCAGCTTGTTAACTTTTTCATGACGCTTGCGGTGACAGCGGTCGGGCTGTGCATTCTCGGCACGTTCAACCCGTGGATAATCCTTGCGCTGGCGGCGATTTCCGCCGTGTCCTGCTTTGTCGGAAACAGATTCAACAAGATTTCCAAGGAGAAAATCTGGGACCCACTCGCGCCATGGTGGCGCAAGGACAACTATATGCGCTGGCAGATAACCGATTTCACCCCCGCAAAGGATATCAGACTTTTCGGGCTGCGGGACTGGCTTGTCGGCAAATACCGGGATCTTAAAAAAGCGCGCCTTGAAGCGCAGAAAAAGAACGCGGTGCTGTGGTTCTGGGTTTCAGTTTTTTCTTACGTTATGGTTTCTCTCTCGCATTGCGTGATTTACGGCTGGCTGATATGGTCGGTGGCTTATGACGGGCTTTCGATTGGCGATTTCAGCCTGTATCTTGCCTCTGCTGCAACGCTTTTCCAGTACATAAACGCGCTGTTCAACGGTATCGGCTCGCTTATGAATCTAAGCCGACAGGTGGACGATTTCCGCAGCTTTATGGACTTTGACGGCGGCGACAGCGACAACAGCGGAAAGCCTTTCCCAGAAGCGGAAAAATACGAGTTCGAGTTCCGGAATGTGTCTTTCAAGTACCCGAAATCCGAGAATTACGCGCTGAAAAATCTTTCGCTCAAACTTAACGCAGGCGAACGGCTCGCGGTCGTGGGGCTGAACGGCGCAGGAAAATCCACGTTTATAAAGCTGCTTCTGCGGCTGTACGAACCGACCGAGGGCGAGATCCTGCTGAACGGAGTAAATATCCGCGAATACAACAAGCGCAGCTACTACCGAATTTTCGCGCCTGTTTTTCAGGAGGTGGAGCTGTTCGCGTTCCCGCTTGCGGAGAATGTTTCGATGCAGTCACCCAAGAAAACCGACAAGGCGCTTGCGGAGAAATGCCTTGTTGACGCAGGCTTCGGCGAAAAACTCGCGGAGCTTCCGCGCGGAGTTGACACCGAGATCCTGAAAATAATCCACGACGACGGAGTAGACCTCTCGGGCGGCGAAAAGCAGAAACTTGCGCTTGCAAGGGCGCTGTACAAGGGCGCTCCGGTAGTGGTTCTGGATGAGCCTACCGCCGCTCTTGACGCTATCGCAGAGAGCAAGCTCTACAACGATTTTGACAATCTGACGGGCGGAAAAACCGCAGTTTACATCAGCCATCGGTTAAGCTCAACGCAGTTCTGCAACAACGTTGCGATGTTCAAGGACGGCGAGATGTGCGAGTACGGAACTCACGACAGCCTTATGAAGAAAAACGGCGCGTATGCGGAGATGTTCCGCTTGCAGGCGCAGTATTACGTTGACAAGGAGGCGGCAAATGTCTGAACAAAAGCAGAAAGGAATCACGCGGGAAACGCTGAAATTCGTGTTCAAAACCGCATGGAAAGAGCGCCCGTCCGTGTTTCTTGTTTATCTGATGAAATTCATCTCGGAATTTGCGTCAAAAATGCAGAACGCGATCATGGCGAAGCTGATAATTGACGAACTGGTGCTTATGATAACAGGCGCGGAGTTCGCACAGCACCTCGCGAACGCGGCGATTTTCGCGGGATTGTACATAGTAATTCAACTGCTGACAGGCGTTCTCGGCAGTGCTGCAACTCAGCTTGAATCGGTTCATCAGGAGTGGTTCAGCGAGTATGTTGACATTCAGCTTGCAGACCGCACCATGAAGATGGATTTCGAGCATACGGAAGACCCCGAAGCGCTTGACGCGCTCGAAAAGGCGCAGGAAGGCATGAGCTGGTACAGCGGCGGAATTGTCGGGGTGCTCGGCGCGGTGTTCGGACTGGTGAATAATGCGGCGGCATTGCTTGGCGTTTCGCTGATAATCCTGTTCACCTGTCCGTGGCTGCTCCCGGTGCAGATAGCGGCGCTTGTGGTAATAACTATTCTCAACGCAAAGAACAACAAAATTGACCGCGACAGCTTCCTTGAACTCGCGAAAAGCAACCGCGTTTTCGGGTATGTATTCTGGCAGCTTGCGGATTTCAAACTCGGCAAGGATATCCGCCTTTACGACAGCGCGGACATGATGTGCGGCAAGGCGCAGCATTTCTCCGATGAGCAGATAGGAATATGGCGCAGCACCATGAGAAAACAGCGCAAAAATAGCTGGGGCATGGACGCAGTGAATGCCCTGCGTGACGGGATAAGCTATTTCTACATAGGCTTTATGGCGGTAACAAAGGCTATTACAGTCGGTGATTTTTCAATGTGCGTCAGCGCCGCAGGTACGCTCTACTGGAGCCTTTACGGAATAGTCAGCGGAGTACAGACCGTCAGTCAGAAGTGCGCCTACGCTCACCGCTATATTGAATTCCTGCGCTTCCCTGCCGCGATGGTAAAGGGAACGAAACCTGTGAAACCCGGCGAGCACACGATAGAATTCCGCCATGTGAGCTTCAAATATCCACGCTCCGAAAAACTCGTTCTGCGCGATATAAACCTCACGATAAAATCGGGCGAACACCTCTCAATTGTTGGGCTGAACGGCGCGGGAAAAACTACGTTCATCAAGCTGCTGTGCAGGCTGTACGATGTTACGGAGGGCGAAATTCTGGTTGACGGCGTGAATATCAAGGAGTATCCCGAGGAGGAGTACCGGAGGCTGTTTTCCGTTGTGTTTCAGGATTTTCAGTTGTTTGCGTTCAGTCTGCGTGAAAATATTGCTTTCGGCGAACAGGCGGACGACAAGGAACTGGAGCGCGTGCTGAAACTCGCGGGACTCTGGGAGGACGCGCAGAAGCTTCCGAACGGGCTTGACACCATGCTTTACAAAAGCTTTGACGAGAACGGCACCGACCTTTCGGGCGGTCAGCGCCAGAAAACCGCGATTGCCCGGGCGCTGTACCGCAACGCGCCTGTCGTTATCCTTGACGAGCCGACCGCCGCACTCGACCCGGTTGCGGAATACGAGATATACCGCCAGTTCAACACGCTTGTCGGCGGGAAAACTGCGGTGTATATTTCGCACAGACTTTCAAGCTGCAAATTCTGCGACCGCATAGTTGTTTTTGCTGACGACACGATAAAGGAAAACGGCACGCACGAACAGCTTGTCGGAATTGACGGCGGAATCTACGCGGGAATGTTCGCGGAACAGGCTAAATACTATGCTGAAGGCTGAGTGAATACCCTTTGAAAAGAAATAACGGTGTGCTTAGAAATCCAAGCGCACCGTTATTGTTATGCCGCAAGCTCGCTCAAAATCTTAACGTCAGGAAACGAACCCGGTATTCACAGTTATATACTCCTCCTCAGGAACGACCCTTATTCCGGTAAGTTCGCCCAGACCGCTGTCAGAACCCTCGCGCTCAGCGGTGAGAGCTACCGTGCCATCCGAGTCGAGGTAAGCTATGATTTCCGTGATGGTATCGTCAACGGCTACCGTATCATCAAAGTATTTCACGGCTTCGCCGTTATAGTAAAGCCTGCCGTCCCTGTATGTCAGACCGTATTTTTCGTACTTGCTGTACAATTCCTCGTCGCTGATATAATGTTCGATAGTTGTGTATGCATCGGTCGTATCATCAGATATATAGACCGTACCATCTTCTTCGGCAGTTGTCTGATAGGATTCGTCTGTGCTGAGATGAACGTCTGCGCCATCCTCTACCTGATAATATGAATACACAATATCATCGTAGCTTCCATTTACGGGTTTTGAAATATGCGCGCCGTTTTTGATATCCTCAAGATTCTGCTCATAGAGCGCGATTGTTTCATCAGCGATATCCTGCGTCCAGATAAAGTCGCCGCTAGACTGCGTCCAGCCGGCTGCGCCCTGCTTTACAAGTTCGGCGATATTCTTCTTTTCCTGCTCCAGCCATGCCTTGTATTCATCGTAGGTCCACCACTCAACATCGGCATACTCATTGCTGTCAAGATCAGTTACATCGGCGGTTTCCGTTTCAGCGGGAACTTCTTCCCGCGTATATCCATCGGAGTTCACTGCTGCAAAAGCTGTGGTAGTCCCTGCAATGAGGCATGCAGAAACAATGATTCCGGCGAGTGTGGTTTTCTTGAATTTCATAATAACTTCAATCCTTTCTCGGACAGCGTTCCTGCCGAATGCAGCTCCGGCGGAAATGCTGCGCTTTTCTTCCAGTCTGATGAGAGCCATCGCGTAATCCTCGCGCTTGCAGCCGAGTCGTTTCAGCACCGCTTCATCGCAGGAAAGCTCAATATCCTGATTTGCAAGCGCGAACATTGCCCAAGCCAGAGGATTGAACCAATGAACGCACGCAGCGGCGGTAAAAACAAGCTTCATCAGCACGTCAAATCTGCGGATATGCACAAGTTCATGAGCAAGCGCAAACCGCATTTCCTCGCTGTCTGCGGGCAGGGATTTCGGGAGAATTATCACCGGATTTACAATGCCGTAGGTCAGCGGAGAGGTCACTCTGTCGCTTACTTTTACTGTTATTTTCCGTCGAAAGTTTTCTGCGGATATGTGGGATTGAATTTCCGTATCGTCTGTCGGCAGAGCCTCGGAAAGCTCCCTGCGGCTGCGGAGGTGCAGCGCTGTCATTATCCCAAGCGAGATAACAACTCCGCCTGCCCAGACGATTCCGAAAATCAAATCACGGTTCGGAGCGCCGCTTGTTCCGGAGGTTGATTCCGGCGGTTCTGACGGCGCAAATTCACGCACAACGACATTTTCAGACTGTGTATTTTCATGTGGAATATTAACGGAAAAGGAAAACGGAACAAGCATTCGCAGCGCCGCTATCGCCCATAAAATCACGAACAACCGCTTTGGCAGCCTGTGAATAAACAGCGACCTTATCACGATTATCGCAGCGATGATAGCCGACGCTGAAACCGTCATGCTGAGCAGAGTTGTCATTTCAGCTCCTCCACCAGCTTTTTCAGGCTCTGTATCTCCTCAGCTGTAAGCCGTTTAGACCCAAGCAGAGCCGCTATCAGCTTATCCGACGAGCCATCGTACATCTTGTCGATAAGTTCGTTTGTTTCCGCTTCCTGTACTTCCTTTCGGGAAATGAGCGCGCGGCAGATGAAGCCAGGCTCCGACCTGCCGGCTGCGCCCTTGTCTATGCACTTTTTAATTACGGTGTAGGTAGTGGTTTTGCTCCAGCCTACCTGCTTGTTCAGTTTTTCCGCAATATCCTTTGCGGAGGTATCGCCCTCCTTCCAGAGTATGTCCATAACTTTAAGTTCAGAGTCAAACAGTTTGATTTCCATGGTTCAGGGTTCCTTTCTATTGCAATAGAATGTGATCACAATATTATTCTACTGCATTAGAATTGATTTGTCAAGTGGGTTGGCTATTTTTCATAATTCTATCACAATAGAATGAAAATGCTAAACTCCAATCAACCATCAATAACACCATTTTTAGGATCATAACAGCTTAATTATTCTATTTAACAAACAGATTCACGGATCAGAATTAAAATAATTCTCCTTTTTCTTCAACGATATTGACCGTGAATCCGTGCCATGGACCAAACGATTTTGTGTGACACTAACACAAAAATTTTCTGTTCAAGACCCCCAGATTTTCGCACACATCTTGTAAGTGTCTCAGCGACATAGACTCATAATCTGACAGAAACAGGAAACATTTTTCGAGCCGATATGGGAACTAAATATCTGCCCAGACGACTTGGACAACATTTGGCAGATGCAAAGGAACTGACTGCTCCGAGAACTTGAAACAGTAATTCAGTGGGCGTCAGTCACGGCAAAACCGACATTTGAAGCATGATTTTGCCTTGAGTATACAATTTGTACACGTGTGATAACGCAACATGAAAAGTGTACAAATTCCCGCATTGAATGCCGCATAACAAAGCCATTTGTAGCCTCTACTATACAATTTGTACAAATTGTATACAACTCTGAAAGGGGCTTTGTACACTGCGTGTACACTCAATAACCCGCATTGCAATGCGGGTTCACGCCGTTTACCTCAACTGACGTTTCGGAGTACGGCTAAAAATGGGGAAGAGCATAAGAGGCGGTGACACACAGCCCCCTCCGGGAGCTGCGTGGTCGGCATAGCCGACGCCGCTGACTTTCGCGAACGAAAGTCACTTTCTGCGAGGCAGAAAGCTCTTACTGACTGTCGGAGCAGTCAGGTTTCTGGCAATTATATGGAATTATTGAAACTGCTCTTTGAAGTCCGCTTCCGCAGAAATTTTGGAATAATATGGTGAGCGTACGTTCTGTTCATAGCTTCACAAAACATGAATTTGGTGTGTCACTATCCCTGGTTCGCGGAATCTGGAAAATGACACACTGTTTTTTTGGCTCTATAAGAAACGCATATGCCCAGATTATGGCACAGACTTTTCCCGCTGCTTGCGCAGCGGCGGATTTTTTTAAAAGTCTTTCAAGACTGAAATTTAACTAAAGGTTTGTCGTCGCGGGGCGCCGACCGGGGTGTTATTAAAGGTCTTGTATGACTAAAATCTAACTAAAGAAAGACAGGTAAATACCAACATGACTATCTCAGACATCAAGTTTAGAAAATCCCTCACTGGAGGAAATCTGAAAGCAATCGCTTCCCTGACAATAGACGGCTGCATTGCAATCCACGAGCTTAAGGTAATCGAAACCGACCACCTTTTCGTGGCTATTCCGAGCCGCAAGGACGAAGCCGGAGCATACCACGACATCGTTCACCCAACCAACGAGAACGCACGCAATCTCATTGAAAGCGCCGTACTTGCTGCTTACAGAATATACGCTGAAAGTCAGGCGCTCATATCGAACATCAACATTACTAACGACTGAAACAGAAAGGACACAACCATATGAACATTACAAACATCATATTCAGAAAGACATTCTATAGCGGTAAGCTCCGCGCAATAGCCTCCATAACTCTGGACGGCTGCTTCGCAATCCACGAAATCAAACTTATACAGACCGACCACTTGTTCGTTGCAATGCCCTACCGCACGGATTCCTACGGGGTCAGCCACGACATTGCGCACCCAATCGGAGGAACTGCACGTCATGAGCTTGAAAGCGCAATTATCAATGCCTACAAGGATTATGTGGCGGCTCACGAAATTCTCGAAAACGCTGATTATACTGCGTAAGAAATCACCCCGGACTTCCTCAGGAGTTCGGGGAATTTTCATCACAGCATTATGAATATAGGCTATATTATCCCTCGTAGAGCCACGCTATATTTGTGCAATTTTAACAAAAGCATAAAATTCCACAATATGGGTGTGACACCGATTTGAGTTTATTTGAGCTTAAATAAAGGGTTTTCAAGCAGCCGTGTTACACCACTCTCTGAATGTCAGCCAAAAATTACTTTCATGTATTGACTTATCTATGTAAAAGTGATATAATCTTCCCAAACCGCTAGTAGAAGATTCTGGATTTTTCTAAATTCAGAATCTTTATGTGGCTCTACGAGTGGTTATAGGTCTGATTTGACCGAATTCTTACAATATCACTTTATATAATTTTCTCATCATTTGCATGAAAGGAGTTCTTAATGACAGCAAGGGACGAAGTCATCATTCAGCATCTAAAAAATCTCATTACGCTTGTTTCAAGTCAGCCTTGCGAGCCGATTCCTAAGGCGGTTTCACATGAAGTTGAACATATCGAAATGCTCACAATTCAGGAATGTGCCGAGGAATTCAAAGGGCTTACCCAGAACACAATAAGGCAGTTGGTTCGTCAGGGAAAAATTAAGTATATCCGCACCGGCGAGGGCAGGAATGGAAAGATTCTTGTAAACAAAACTTCGCTGGCGGAATATCTAAGCAACAACTTATAAATGGCTCTGTTAAGCCATACATAACAAATCATCCCGCCTTGGCAACAGGGCGGGAATTATCTGAGAAAGGAAAATATATTGGCAAATATCATAAAGAGAGGCAATAGCTTTATGTTTCGCGTATCATGCGGTTATGACACGAATGGCAAGCAGATCGTTCGGCAGAAAACATGGACTCCCGATAAGAACATGACTCCAAAACAGATTGAAAAAGAAGTCAATCGGCAGGCGGTGCTTTTCGAGGAAGAATGTAAAAACGGCTACCAGTCAAAGGCGATAAAGTTCGAGGCATTCGCCGAGGAATGGTTCGCCGAATACGCAAAGCCAAATCTTCGCAACACTACATATGAGCGCCTGCTTCAGCTTCGTAAGAGAATCTACGGTGCTATTGGACATCTGCGTATGGATAAAATCACGCCACGGCAGATTCAGTTTTTCGTGAATTCACTTTCTAAAGAGGGAGCAAACGAGCGCACCGGAAAGCCGCTTGCTCCCAAAACAATACGTCACAACCTTAGCTTGATTTCTGACATTTTCAGCTATGCAGTCAAAATGGGAGTGGTTTCATATAATCCCTGCTCTAAGGTCACCATTCCTAAAGGCGAAGCGAAAGAGAAAATGATATACACGATTGAGGAAGTCACCGAGTTTCTGAAACTGCTTGAATCCGAACCGCTTAAATATCGCGTATTCTTCAATCTGGCAGTTTTCAGCGGATTTCGTAGGGGCGAGCTGCTCGGTCTGGAGTGGAAAGACGTGGGTTTTGAGAACAACCTTATTAGCGTTCGGCGGACTTCATGCTATACAGCAAAACAGGGAATTTACACAGATACCACAAAAACTAAGCGCTCGCAGAGAACGATAAAGTTCCCTGCTTCCGTAATGGAACTTCTGAAAAAATTCAAAGCTGAGCAGGACGAACTTGCACAGCAGGTCGGCGACAAGTGGATAGATTCCGACCGCCTGTTCGTTAAGTGGAACGGCGAGCCGATGAATAACAACACTCCGTACTTCTGGCTCAACGAGTTTTGTGAGAAGCATGGACTGCCGTTTTACGGACTCCATAGTTTCAGACATTTATTCGCATCCATGCTTGTGAATGAGGGCGTTGATATAGTTACGGTTTCCGGTGCGCTTGGGCATTCGACTGTCAGCACGACTAGCAATATTTACTGCCATCTACTGGAGAACTCACAGGCTAAGGTTTCGGAGGCGATTACTAATGTGCTGAAAATCGGGTCGAATGGTTGCCCGGAAAACAGCTCTGATACCAACCCACAAAGCAACTCGGCAGCCGATAAAAACGAAGCATTTTAAAATAATGATCAAACAATGATCAAATGAAGTTTTCCGGAAATAGGAAGTCTCCCGAATGGCTTTATCAAGCCATTCGGGAGATTTAAGTCTGGTGACGCTGCCCGCTGCATAGACGAACTCTTTTATGTTCCCGGTGCATTTGGATTGGTCGTTTATCTGTGATTTTGCCGCTCGCAGTCGGATATCAGCCAATATAATTACCAACCCCGACAGCTCGTGAACTGCCGGGGTAAGCAATTACTTTTTGTTCTTTTGGGATAAAAACTGCCTGAGTTACATTTCATCCAATTAACGTTGCCCATGGTAATGTTAGTAAGCCTAAACAGTCGATTGAAACGCTGTCGAAAACCAAGTTATCCATCAATCTTAATAAAGCAATTTGCTTCAAAAATCCTATCTCTTGAATACTTGGAAAGAATTGATTCTGCATCAGCGTATGCGTCTATTT
>ERZ779840.1821-NODE-1821-length-19434-cov-16.580371_pt1 | contig 19434 bp, 10 predicted proteins | sample MGYA00511561_ERZ779840 | MGnify/ENA primary metagenome ERZ779840 (study PRJEB29588, sample SAMEA2162036) | human gut metagenome | biome: human gut; feature: human-associated habitat; material: faeces | place: Denmark | collected 2008/2010 ...
ATGAACAAATAAAGCGAATTAATGTAACAAGGACTTTCTTTGACTGGGAAAGAAAATCATTAGCATTCAACCTTCTCCCCTTGCCGTGCCCCGAAGCATTGCGGTGTGTGGCGCAAAAAAATATAGGGGAGGTGTCCGCAAGGACGGAGGGGTTAATAAAAACAGCAGCCCGAACGGTTCGTTCTTCTCGCTGCTGAGAAGAACGAACCAAGAATAAAACTCCACCACCGATACAGAACTTGAAAAGAAGAAATAAAACTCAGTTATGCAATGACGAAAGTATGATTCTCAAAAAAATAGATAACACACAGACAAAACCGAGGCTTGTTTCTATTAACCCTTTACACTATCTTTGCACGAAGCAAAGGAAAAGAAAAGTGGAACAAGATTTTCTGAACAGTCTGAACGACCAGCAACGCGAAGCCGTACTCTATACCGATGGACCGGAATTGGTTATCGCCGGAGCCGGATCGGGTAAAACAAGAGTACTTACCTACAAAATAGCACACCTGCTGCAAATGGGATATCCACCCTACCGGCTGCTGGCACTCACCTTCACCAACAAAGCGGCCAACGAAATGAAAGAACGCATCGCCGCATTGGTAGGGACAGAGACAGCTCAACGCTTGTGGGCAGGGACGTTTCACTCCATTTTCTCCCGCATACTTCGAGCCAATGCCGACCGGCTCGGCTATCGTCACGACTTCACCATCTACGATTCCTCCGATTCCCTGTCGCTTATAAAAAGCATTATCAGAGAACTTCAACTCGACGATAAGACATACAAACCCACAACCGTGCAGGCGATTATTTCCCATGCGAAAAACGCCCTCATCGATCCGCAAGCCTATGCGCGAAACCGGGAACTTATCAAAAGGGATACTCGTTCGAAACGACCTTTAATCCATAAAATATATCAACGTTATCAACAACGCTGTTCCGTGTCGGGGGTAATGGATTTCGACGACCTGCTGCTCAATACCAATATACTTTTCAGGGATCACCCCGACGTGCTGCAACACTACCGCAACCTGTTCGCCTACATCCTGGTAGACGAGTATCAAGATACCAATTTCGCCCAACACCTTATCGTCAGCCAGTTGGGAAAAGACCACAACCACATCTGCGTGGTGGGCGACGATGCCCAGAGCATTTACTCGTTCCGGGGAGCGAATATCCACAATATACTCGGACTGAGTAAAGAGTACCCGGGATTGAAAATATTCAAACTCGAACGAAACTACCGTTCCACACAAAATATCGTCAATACGGCCAACAGCCTCATCGCCAAGAACAAGGAGCAAATACCCAAACAAGTATTCTCCGAAAAAGAACAAGGGAACAAAGTACAAGTAATAAGTGCCTATTCCGATTTCGAAGAAGGCTTTATCGTCTCGAACCGTATTGCCGAAATGCGTCTCACGACTCACTGTGATTACAACGACTTCGCTGTCCTCTACCGCACGAATGCACAGTCCCGTGTATTGGAGGAGGCTCTGCGCAAGCGCAACATACCCTACCGCATCTACGGAGGCATGTCGTTCTACCAAAGGAAAGAAATCAAGGACGCCATCGCCTATTTCAGATTGACGATAAACCCCGATGACGAAGAAGCGCTCAAACGAGTCATCAACTATCCCGCACGAGGAATCGGAAATACCACTCTCTCGAAACTCATCGAACGGGCACACTCGCAGGAATCCAGTATATGGAAGGTGATTTCCGACCCCATAGGCCACAACTTGGCCGTTAACAACGGCACATTGAACAAGTTGAAAACCTTCAAGGACCTCATAGACGAATTACGCTACGAAGCCGATAAAAAGAACACACCGGAACTGGCGGAAACGATTATCAAGCGGTCGGGTATTTGGGGAGAGATTTCCTCGGATCGTACCCCCGAAAACATCAGCCGGCAAGAGAACATCGAAGAACTTTTGAACGGTGTCCGTGAATTTTGCGCCCTGCGCGAAGAAGCCGGAGAAGAACAAACCTCCCTATCCGACTTCTTAGCCGAAATTTCTTTGGCGACAGATCAAGACAACGGCGATGAAACCGAGCAAGACAAAGTGACCTTGATGACGGTCCATGCATCGAAAGGATTGGAGTTCAAACAAGTTTTCATTGTTGGAGTAGAAGAAGACCTCTTTCCTTCGGCCATGAGTAAAAACAGTGAACGGGAAATTGAAGAAGAACGACGTCTGCTCTATGTGGCCATCACCCGCGCAGAAGAAAACTGCACCCTCACGTATGCCCTCTCCCGCTATCGTAACGGACAAACGGTCTCCTCCCCTCCAAGCCGGTTCATCAAAGACCTCGATTCTCGATACGTCGATATGCCGGTACAAACCAAACAAGAGTCTCCCAGAGAAACCATATCGTGGAACCGATTTCCATTCGATGCGGAAAGACCGCGCAAAACTTCCCGATGGAACGAAGAAGATACGGATCGCACACCTGCACCGAGACCATTCGCTGCTCCGTCTCCGGGCAAACGGTTGACCAAGATAGACTCTAAACCCACAGGTGAAACCCATTCTACGACACAATCCACAGTCGCGACCGCTGCCGGGCAGGTAGAAATAGGAACACTCATCTGCCATGCCCGCTTCGGAAACGGAACCGTTACAGCCATAGAAGATACGGGAGACAACTGCAAAATAACCGTCGAATTTGAAAACGTCGGGCGCAAACAGCTCCTGCTCAAATTCGCCAAGTTCACAATCATAGAATAATTTTCATACGTCATGCACGATACGCTATCGCAAATACCATCGCCCTGCTATGTTCTCGAAGAAGAACTATTGCGCCGCAACCTCGCTCTCATTCGCTCCGTCAAAGAAGCCGCCGGAGTAAATATTATACTGGCGTTCAAAGCCTATGCCCTTTGGAAATCATTCCCCGTCATACGGGAATATATTCCGCACTCCACAGCCAGCTCCATACACGAAGCACGGCTGGCATTCGAGGAGATGGGCAGTCCGGCACACACCTACTCACCGGCCTATACCGAGCGGGATTTCCCGACAATACTCAAATACAGCAGCCACATTACCTTCAACTCCCTGACTCAATTCGAACGGTTTTACCCCCAAGTAGTAGCCGACGGCAATCGGGTATCGTGCGGGTTGCGTATCAACCCCGAATATTCCGAGGTAGAAACCGACCTCTACAATCCCTGCGCACCGGGTTCCCGATTAGGAATAACCGCCGACAAGCTGCCTGAACTTCCGCAGGGAGTGGAGGGGCTTCATTTCCACACCCTCTGCGAGTCCACCTCCTACGACCTCGAAAAGACTTTGGCACAGGTCGAAGACCGATTCGGGCATCTGCTCCCCCATATCAAATGGCTGAACATGGGAGGCGGTCACCTCATGACCCGCAAGGATTACGATACCGCACATTTGATTAACCTCCTCCGGGGCTTCAAACAAAGACACCCCGGCCTCGAAATCATTCTCGAACCCGGCAGCGCATTCGCTTGGCAGACCGGTACATTAGTATCCACCATAGTCGATATAGTCGAGAACCACAGTATCAAAACAGCCATTCTCGACGTCTCTTTTGCCTGTCACATGCCCGACTGTCTCGAAATGCCCTATAAACCGGCGATACGAGGCTCGGTAGAACCCGCTCTCGGCACATACGCCTATCGTATGGGAGGAAACTCCTGTCTGAGCGGCGACTATATAGGAGACTGGCATTTCGACCACGAATTGCAAATAGGAGACCGAATCATATTCGAGGATATGATTCACTATACGACAGTCAAGACAACCATGTTCAACGGAATCCCCCACCCCTCCATAGCCTGCCTCAAAAGCGACGGGAAAGTGGAAATCTGGCGGGAATACGACTACTACGACTATAAAACCCGAATGGATTGACAAGACATCGATCCCCCGGAACAAATCACAAAATACATTTGTTAATCGACAAAAAGCATAAAACAATGGGAACATTCTTAGGTATCGTAGCACTGCTCATCACCCTTGTCGCATTTATTCCCCTATTGGGATTTCTCAACTGGGTGGCCATACCCATATCGGTCATTTTCCTCATCATCTGTGCCATTCTCAAATCAGACAATGGCAAAACCCTCTGCATCGTATCTATCGTTTTGGGTATACTGCGCCTTATGCTTGGTGGAGGGATATTCTAATCTCCTACGAGACAATGAAAACTGTTTACAAATCAAAGGTCGATAAAGGCTTGCTAATCGCCATTATAGCAATTGTCCTTCTGTCCTACCTGCCGCTCCTGTTCGAATTCTCTTGGATAGCCCTCGCCTTATTGGTCGTCACGGCCGCTTTCATTGCCGACCCGTTCTGTAACACGAGCTACACCATAGACAACGGCACGCTGCATATCAAATGCGGCATATTCTTGTCGTCCTCCTTCCCGATCGACCGAATAACGAAAATCTCGAAAACCAATAGTTGTTTAAGCGCACCAGCCTTATCGATGGACAGGATAGAAATCCGCTTCGCCGACAAAAAGACTCTCGTCTTGTCTCCCAAACAGAGGCAAGCATTCATCGATCATCTAAGGAGTCTCAATCCCGATATTGTTGTAAAACCACCTCTCTGATACGGAATGATTCCCCTACTCCAACGTGAGAAAGTCAGCGGCTAAACGAACTGACTCCCCGAATGCCGCAGGCTGTCCCGGCACGGTGATAAAGAGATGCACCGTATGAGGCAAAACCGTATGGCTCACGGCAACGCCGAGCCCGGAAAGTCTGGCCGCCAATTCCTTCCCCTGACATAAAAGAATATCCCGCTCGGCATTGACGATAAGCGTCGGCGGTAGCTGTTTCAGTAGCTCGTCATCGGCTACGCCCGGCGAGACAAGAGGCTGGCGAGCATCTCCTGTACCGATGTATGCGGCATTGAAAGCCTCCATCAATTGGGCATCGAGACCATATCCCTCGGCATAGTTTTTCCACGAAGACGAACCGTCTGCCCAAGCTTTTGTCACCGGATAAAACAACACGAGCGAACAAAGTGAAGAGCACATCGTTCCACTGTCCATGCGGCAAGAGTGAGAATCCTTTGCAAGAATTAGGTTAAGAGCCGTAGCAAGAGCAAGATTCCCGCCCGAACTATCTCCGCCGATAGATATCCGATCGGGAAGAAAGCCATACTCCCCGGCATGCTCGAAAGCGAATGCGACGGCCTCGGTACAAGCATTGAGGGCGGCAGGATAAGCATGTTCGGGTGCTAAGGGATATTCCACGGCCAACACAGCAATCTTTGCCCTATACGATAACTCCGCACAAAAATGAGCGCAACTATTGATACTCCCGAAACACCAGCCACCCCCATGTAAGTAAATCAACACAGGCAACGGAATAGTATCGAATCCGGCAGGGCGATACAAACGATAACACCCTCCGATATCCGTTGCCACTACCCCACTTTTCGATTCAGGGTTCGTATTACGCGAATTACGCACAGATATCAAAGCGGTACAATCCCCGTTTATGGCGCGACGCACGGCATCGGCCTGTGTCTTTTGTAAACCCGCAGGCAAAGATTGAAGAAACGCACAAGTCTCCTTCTCCATCATTACACTGCTCTGCGCTCTGCCTCTCAATGAAAATACGATAAGTACGGCACACATGATCTTTTTAGACACATAAAAAGCCGTACGACAAATACCCAACGGTTCCATACATTCATTATCCCTTTGATTGAGCTATCAAAGATACGCTTTTCCACACAAAACACACCTACCAACACTGTAATTCAATAGTATTTATCCGTGGTATTCTCAACACATAAGAAATTAACAGTTTAAAATCCAACTAAATTAATTATGATTTAATTTCAAATCCGTACCTTTGACATATTAAATACAGCTGCTGCTGGTAAGAGCCGTACTCCTTTAAGGTTGTGATTCGCTTTCAAATTTGCAGCTCTGGCATATTAAATACGGCTGACGGACTTATCGATTATGAAATTCTTTCCAAGCAGAAAGCCATTGTCTACATCCAAAACAAGCAATTCATATTCATTTAGTAATTCTTAAACAGCATTTACAGCTATTGTACCGCTCCGTGATTTTCCTTATCTTCGCAAACCAAATCAATAAATGCAATATGAAATTCAAGATATTAGTTCCGTTGCTATGTCTATGTTTCCTGAGTAGTTGCTATACGTCCCAATTAGTAAGTAAATTCTCAGGCACACAAGTCGAATTAGGTATGAGCCAAAATGAGTTTATCCAAAAGTTTGGCAAACCGTTTAACAAAGAAATGGCTTATACTTACGATAAGCACAAAAGGGAAACATTGTTTTATAAAGAAGATTTATATCGGGGAAGTTGGTTCATCGTCACGACAGCTTTTACTTTTGTCGATTCCAAATTGGTCAGCCAAGAGATTGTCAGAGAAGAAAGGCAATTCAATCACGAAGAACATCCTCGTCGGGAAAAACATCAATCTTCCACAACTTGCCCACGTCAAAATTTCCTCCTATCTTGTACCAATATTTAACCCGTCATTCTTGATTTTCAATATTCCCAGCATTTTACACGAATATTCAAGAAAGCGATAGGTGTGACACCGAATGAGTCTCGGATATAGGCATGGAAACTGTATATTAACATTCCCTATTGTATCAATTTGGAAACAAAGTAGTTAGCATTAATTTAACCCCATTCGATACACAAACATTTGCCTTGACGACGTAGTATTTAGCCAAAGTTTGCACCTCATCGTTGTGAGTCACTTTCAAATTTGTACCTTTGACATATTAAATACAGCCAACCTACTGAAGAATAAGCAGATGTTCATGTTGTGATTCGCTTTCAAATTTGTATCTTTGACATATTAAATACAGCCCTTGCGGACACTGTGCGTGTTGCCGTGATGTTGTGATTCGCTTTCAAATTTGTATCTTTGACATATTAAATACAGCGCTGGCTGGACGATGAACGGAGCAACCTGAGTTGTGATTCGCTTTCAAATTTGTATCTTTGACATATTAAATACAGCCACCTCTCCCGGCGCTGATGCTTTCCAGTTGTTGTGATTCGCTTTCAAATTTGTATCTTTGACATATTAAATACAGCTCAATATGAAACCTAGACGTGTTATGTCTGGTTGTGATTCGCTTTCAAATTTGTATCTTTGACATATTAAATACAGCGAATGCGAGAGGAAGAGCGTCAATGAGAGTGTTGTGATTCGCTTTCAAATTTGTATCTTTGACATATTAAATACAGCTAGGATTGGATATGGGTAAAGTCAAATTTCGTTGTGATTCGCTTTCAAATTTGTATCTTTGACATATTAAATACAGCCCAGTCCACTTTTCCCTCCACATAGGTTTGGTTGTGATTCGCTTTCAAATTTGTATCTTTGACATATTAAATACAGCTTGTATCGATGAAATACCTGATATCGTCGAGTTGTGATTCGCTTTCAAATTTGTATCTTTGACATATTAAATACAGCAGCCAAATACTTGGTTTAAGTTGGTCGCCGGTTGTGATTCGCTTTCAAATTTGTATCTTTGACATATTAAATACAGCAGCTGAACCAATAGACTGAACTAACCGAGTGTTGTGATTCGCTTTCAAATTTGTATCTTTGACATATTAAATACAGCCGTATTGGAGCTAAATATATAAACAATATAGTTGTGATTCGCTTTCAAATTTGTATCTTTGACATATTAAATACAGCCCCGGATATTGATGTCCCGGATAAAGTTCTGTTGTGATTCGCTTTCAAATTTGTATCTTTGACATATTAAATACAGCGGAAAGTCATCTTACCAGTAGATGAGATACGTTGTGATTCGCTTTCAAATTTGTATCTTTGACATATTAAATACAGCATGAAACCGTCTTTATGATCATCGGGGTCAGTTGTGATTCGCTTTCAAATTTGTATCTTTGACATATTAAATACAGCAAATCAAATTAGGATTTAAACCAGCAGCAGTTGTGATTCGCTTTCAAATTTGTATCTTTGACATATTAAATACAGCCTTGTTCAATGGTAAGTATGTCGTGATTCTGTTGTGATTCGCTTTCAAATTTGTATCTTTGACATATTAAATACAGCCGGATTTCGATGATTGACGAAATGGATTTGGTTGTGATTCGCTTTCAAATTTGTATCTTTGACATATTAAATACAGCTATAAGCCCGGAAGGCATAGAAGAAATCGAGTTGTGATTCGCTTTCAAATTTGTATCTTTGACATATTAAATACAGCGAAAAACAACGACGGGCTATCGCAGAGGCTGTTGTGATTCGCTTTCAAATTTGTATCTTTGACATATTAAATACAGCGAACAATTACTAATAGAACGTGCTGTATCGTTGTGATTCGCTTTCAAATTTGTATCTTTGACATATTAAATACAGCTCTATGGGGAAAAGGTAAAAGCTAACGACTGTTGTGATTCGCTTTCAAATTTGTATCTTTGACATATTAAATACAGCTCTTTATGTTCAAATATTAGCGATATAGGTGTTGTGATTCGCTTTCAAATTTGTATCTTTGACATATTAAATACAGCTCTTTATGTTCAAATATTAGCGATATAGGTGTTGTGATTCGCTTTCAAATTTGTATCTTTGACATATTAAATACAGCTGAAGATATTCCCCGGCGAATCGTGGCAGTGTTGTGATTCGCTTTCAAATTTGTATCTTTGACATATTAAATACAGCTATCTACCGTGGTATAATCCCACTTGATAGGTTGTGATTCGCTTTCAAATTTGTATCTTTGACATATTAAATACAGCCTTGAACATGTTTGTTGCTACTGTTACGTTGTTGTGATTCGCTTTCAAATTTGTATCTTTGACATATTAAATACAGCTGGAATGCTATGAAAGAACGAAGAAAAGAGTTGTGATTCGCTTTCAAATTTGTATCTTTGACATATTAAATACAGCAATTGAATTGTCTACTATCGATGATATGAGGTTGTGATTCGCTTTCAAATTTGTATCTTTGACATATTAAATACAGCATTTCAATGCGGAGTATTACAGGAATGGGGTTGTGATTCGCTTTCAAATTTGTATCTTTGACATATTAAATACAGCTAACTGTTGTCGGACAAGATATACCTAACTGTTGTGATTCGCTTTCAAATTTGTATCTTTGACATATTAAATACAGCGGTTATGGCGTAGGAGCTACGGGTTATGCCGTTGTGATTCGCTTTCAAATTTGTATCTTTGACATATTAAATACAGCCTAACTTTACCGCTATAAGCTGGACTTTCTGTTGTGATTCGCTTTCAAATTTGTATCTTTGACATATTAAATACAGCAGAAACTCCACGTTTAAAATCTTCGTATGTGTTGTGATTCGCTTTCAAATTTGTATCTTTGACATATTAAATACAGCTAAAAGTTTTGAAGTTCTTCATGTTACCGCGTTGTGATTCGCTTTCAAATTTGTATCTTTGACATATTAAATACAGCTCTTAATGGATCTTGCAGCATAAATGATTTGTTGTGATTCGCTTTCAAATTTGTATCTTTGACATATTAAATACAGCACAAAAACAACATGGATGCAGAAACATTTGTTGTGATTCGCTTTCAAATTTGTATCTTTGACATATTAAATACAGCGCGACGGCACTCGTTTCTGAATTTGATGTAGTTGTGATTCGCTTTCAAATTTGTATCTTTGACATATTAAATACAGCGAAATGGGAGGTCTTAAATGAAGAAGCTATGTTGTGATTCGCTTTCAAATTTGTATCTTTGACATATTAAATACAGCTTGCTTTGACGAACTTAGACCCTGAAAATTGTTGTGATTCGCTTTCAAATTTGTATCTTTGACATATTAAATACAGCAAACAACCAGTTATTTATCCTTCATAAGGAGTTGTGATTCGCTTTCAAATTTGTATCTTTGACATATTAAATACAGCCTATATTCCCCTGCCCGTCGGATTCGGGTTGTTGTGATTCGCTTTCAAATTTGTATCTTTGACATATTAAATACAGCTCGGCGGCGTGCCTTCCGACGAAGTGGACCGTTGTGATTCGCTTTCAAATTTGTATCTTTGACATATTAAATACAGCTTAAAACTGACTGACTATGATACGCGGAAAGTTGTGATTCGCTTTCAAATTTGTATCTTTGACATATTAAATACAGCTTCCCGAGTTTGCTGCCTGATGGGAGATGTGTTGTGATTCGCTTTCAAATTTGTATCTTTGACATATTAAATACAGCTATTTTCCAAGTACAATCATTATCAAAAACGTTGTGATTCGCTTTCAAATTTGTATCTTTGACATATTAAATACAGCCTGCAAAGAATATGGTTCTAGTCACATATGGTTGTGATTCGCTTTCAAATTTGTATCTTTGACATATTAAATACAGCTATTGAAAGAGGAGTACAGCCGGAAGATGGTTGTGATTCGCTTTCAAATTTGTATCTTTGACATATTAAATACAGCTTGTCATCGAGACGATTCAATCGATTGCCTGTTGTGATTCGCTTTCAAATTTGTATCTTTGACATATTAAATACAGCCAACACCCCCGTCGATGTGCTCATTGAACTGTTGTGATTCGCTTTCAAATTTGTATCTTTGACATATTAAATACAGCCAGCCTGCTGGAAAGAGCTGCAAAAGCGTTGTTGTGATTCGCTTTCAAATTTGTATCTTTGACATATTAAATACAGCGCCGGAGGAGGCGTGCCCATACAAGTTCGGGTTGTGATTCGCTTTCAAATTTGTATCTTTGACATATTAAATACAGCTCACCGATGTAGTACTGTTCGCCGAGGCCGGTTGTGATTCGCTTTCAAATTTGTATCTTTGACATATTAAATACAGCTAAGAGACTTTAATTCATTCACTTTTTCGTGTTGTGATTCGCTTTCAAATTTGTATCTTTGACATATTAAATACAGCATATTGTTTCTTAATGGGAGTGGTGAGGTAGTTGTGATTCGCTTTCAAATTTGTATCTTTGACATATTAAATACAGCAATGCGAGAGGAAGAGCGTCAATGAGAGTGTTGTGATTCGCTTTCAAATTTGTATCTTTGACATATTAAATACAGCCCCTCGATTTTATTTCTTCTCTCTTGTTGTGTTGTGATTCGCTTTCAAATTTGTATCTTTGACATATTAAATACAGCACTATCAAGTGTACCTGTAATATTCGCTTCGTTGTGATTCGCTTTCAAATTTGTATCTTTGACATATTAAATACAGCCCTGTTGGAAAAACTGTGTGACAAATTGGAGTTGTGATTCGCTTTCAAATTTGTATCTTTGACATATTAAATACAGCCAAGTTATGTGGATAGCAAGGGACGAAAGTGTTGTGATTCGCTTTCAAATTTGTATCTTTGACATATTAAATACAGCACAGGGATATGAAACCCGTATCGCCACCTCGTTGTGATTCGCTTTCAAATTTGTATCTTTGACATATTAAATACAGCAGATAAGAGGAGAATGTTTATCAAGTAATGTTGTGATTCGCTTTCAAATTTGTATCTTTGACATATTAAATACAGCTCGTTCCAGAATTAGACTGCGACCTCATCAGTTGTGATTCGCTTTCAAATTTGTATCTTTGACATATTAAATACAGCGTGTGAGTGGGCGGTTTCCAGAATGAAGGCGTTGTGATTCGCTTTCAAATTTGTATCTTTGACATATTAAATACAGCGGTGACATTCGATACCTCGGTTCCCGGATTGTTGTGATTCGCTTTCAAATTTGTATCTTTGACATATTAAATACAGCTTTATCGAAACAAGTGCGTAAGATTCGCGAGTTGTGATTCGCTTTCAAATTTGTATCTTTGACATATTAAATACAGCACAGGGATATGAAACCCGTATCGCCACCTCGTTGTGATTCGCTTTCAAATTTGTATCTTTGACATATTAAATACAGCCCAGTCCACTTTTCCCTCCACATAGGTTTGGTTGTGATTCGCTTTCAAATTTGTATCTTTGACATATTAAATACAGCTATAAGTTAAGTATGATCGACGATATGAGGTTGTGATTCGCTTTCAAATTTGTATCTTTGACATATTAAATACAGCATTTTTTTACCTTGCAAATGGGTGGACACGGTTGTGATTCGCTTTCAAATTTGTATCTTTGACATATTAAATACAGCCATTGCCATGTTATCTCTTCAAATTGCTTTGTTGTGATTCGCTTTCAAATTTGTATCTTTGACATATTAAATACAGCAAACTGGGTAAATACTGAATGGATAGATGGGTTGTGATTCGCTTTCAAATTTGTATCTTTGACATATTAAATACAGCATTAGCGAACATCTAGCTACGCAGATAGTTGTTGTGATTCGCTTTCAAATTTGTATCTTTGACATATTAAATACAGCAGAACAATTACTAATAGAACGTGCGGAATCGTTGTGATTCGCTTTCAAATTTGTATCTTTGACATATTAAATACAGCTAATGAACTTAAAGAAATTCACGGAGAACAGTTGTGATTCGCTTTCAAATTTGTATCTTTGACATATTAAATACAGCTATGGCACCAGGAGTGTTAGTGCCAACTTGTTGTGATTCGCTTTCAAATTTGTATCTTTGACATATTAAATACAGCTAACCGAAACACTAAAATTACCACAAGTAGTTGTGATTCGCTTTCAAATTTGTATCTTTGACATATTAAATACAGCACAATTTGTATAGTCATTTAATAGTCAAACAATTACACAACCAATTAGAATTAAAAATTAAAGCTGTATTTCATCAAAAAGCCGGTTAAAAAACCGGCTTTTTGTTTTTCAAAAGAGTTCGAGCTGTTGAGGTAGAACCTGTGACTTTACCTCTTTCTTCCCATAGAAAATTTCCATCATACCGAATTGTTTATCAGTAACACAGAGAATACCTACTTTTCCAAACGGCGGTAAAGAAAGCTTCACCCGGCGGATATGTACATCGGCATTCTCCCGACTAGGACAATGCCGTACATAAATGGAAAATTGAAACATAGTAAATCCATCTTGCAACAGTTTCTTACGGAAGTCGGCATATAATTTACGTTCCCGTTTCGACTCTGTTGGCAAATCGAAAAATACCAATACCCACATAATACGATATTCGCTGAATCTATCCATATTAATTATAATTCTGGATAGATGATTTTACGTAACTCCCCGTTAAAACATTTGTATAAAGAGGCGGTAGTTTGGGCGACTGCGACCATCAAAGGACTACGCCGCCCTTGAATGCCTACCTCTACCACCGGTAAAGACAATAGCTTTGCTTTCAATTCGGTTGTTAACCTCGAATAGTCTTTTCCACTTTCCATGATTTCACAGACCAAGCCATCGACATAGGGGCGATAAGGCTCCATCACATCATCGGCCAAACAATATGCATTATAACGGTTATGATGATGTATGCCCAAAGTAGGTAACAACCCGCTAATAACGAGCGACCGAGCGACAACAGCCCGAAGAATAGCATAGCCATAATTGAGTAGATTGTTGGGGGGATCGCCGTCTCTGTCTCTGCGAAAACTATCGAGGTGAGGGAATATACTCGACCAATAATAGGCGGCAGCCCGTGCCTCCATATTATCGATGTCTCCACTACGGACTTCGCCCACCCATACCCGCATATTTTTAGCTACAATTCCCCGGCTCTCCAAAATTGCAGCTTGATTGGCAATCTTCTGCTGCACTGTCTGTTGCCAAAGTTGCTTTTTCAAAGGTAACGAAGCATTAAGTTGGTCTCGGAACCGTTCGTTTTGTGTCGTGTTCCCACAAAGGGGTAGTATGAGTCCCACAGGCAAACGACTTTTATCGCAAGTGATAATAGCGCAATTGTTTTCGAGAAGGGCTTCAAGCAATCCTTGTGTGATTGTTATCTGCGAATGATCGAGTACGACCACTCCTATATCTTCGATAGGAATCGTCCGTTCCGCCTCCTTTTTGAAAGTATCGGGTAATGTGTCGTTATTCGACACTTCAGGCAGACGCAGTACTAGCTGTGCATTGCGCAAACTCAGATACGAGGGATTCCCAAAATATAATGTGCGTTTGATCATACCGCTCTCCCATTTATGGATATTAATATTCCCAATCTATCAACCTTTATGGGGATACAACTCTCTTTTATCATCTCACCAGTCCATGCTTTCTGAGCCTTATTTTTACTGCCAAGTTCTATTGTTTGAAGAATAGGTATGGCAATAAAAGCAGGTATAAAATGAGCCACATTTCCAGTGCAGCTTACCATCTTATATATCCTATTTCTATCTAACGGTTGGCTTATTGAACCAGTTTCTAATTCCTCTTTTGTCGGCAAATAGACCAAATCATTCGGAGACAATATAAATGCCGGAGGATTTCCATTTTCATCATTAGGAGCAATGCTTAGTCCTTGTTTCAAATTACGAATAACATCATTCAACGGAATAGTCTTAAAAGCTCGCTCTTTATGGCACTCTCCACGATCGTTCTCCACTTCTTTCTCATAAACAGCAAAATACAAATTGGTGCCTTTTGCTGCCTCAACAAATTTCTTGGACTTATTTCCTACTGAGCCTAACGGGAATTTCATCGTACTACACTCGTATATACGCACCTTATATATAGGCTTATGATCTTTCCCATTATTCAATGTCTTTATTGTTCTGTTCATTTCATCTATACCTTCCGGGGAGAATGCAAGTACCGGATCATTACCTTTATTTTCAAGATGCCTAAACAGAATCTTTTGAATACCTGTATCGGTTATGCTTTTTATTATTTTTTTAGCATTCTCAAAATTGGAAACCCCACTAAACAAACTAATAAGATCGTTTCCAAAACGAGTTGCAAAATAACGATTTTTAGGTAATCCTGTTCGAGGATCTACTATCTCACGAGAATAATAACGCACCTCTATTTTCGACAGATTCACATCTTGCCAAACATCTTTATTATCCTCGAAATATTTTTTTATTCGCTCAATATCATAGCCTTTACGCTGCAACTCTAATATTTTTGACCTTAAATCTTTTTCTACAATTCTCTTTGGTTTTGTCAATGCTTCCCTCAACGAAACAAATCTAGTTCTCCATAAAAAAACCTCTCCCAAAACAGTCTCTTGATGTAAAGGCTTCCTTATCGACCAATGATCGGCAGACTTTTGTTCTTTCCATTCTTTTTCGGAGGAATTATCTTTCCAATGTTGGAAATAATTGACTGTTTTATTCAACACTCTCAGATTCTGGCGAAAGCTCACTATCACATTTTTTAAAGCGAACTCAACATCTCTTGTAAATCCTTCCCACGGTTTTAGAAATTCTTTCGGTACTTCCCGTTCTTTTAGTTTCCCATCTTGTTTGTACGACACATTCTCATATCTACGTAATTTTCTTGACAATTGATGCCTATTAACATTATTTTGAGGATTTGAGCATTCGTTATTCAATAAATTCACATGATCACGAGTGGTACAAGCTATGACAATAGCATCCATAGCATGATGTCTATGGTCTATACGTTTTTTATTGAAACCTTTTTGATGTATCAATGGCATACTTGGAATTCGATGTCCTTCCTGATTAAAGGCTGTAAATTTTTCACCATTATCTGCTCTTATTTCCTCTAACCGCACAAAGCGAGGCAAAATAATATGATTCCATACATCATTCACACCCCAATCTTTTTTCAATCTATCGGTAATCGCACCGTTGCAAGAGATTACATTCTTAGAAACAGATTCTTGTTCATCATCTTCACGCACAATATTGGATAACAGATTCCGAATATATTTGCTTATATACCGGCTGTCATTCAACTGTCGATGACTAAATTCAGTAGGAATATCCTCGGCCAAAAGACGTTGCATTTTCTGCTTATTACTTTTATAATGCTCTTTTACGAAATCTTCATATTCTTCTACCGAAAAGATTCTCACGTTCCGTCCTCCGCTTAATTCTACAATTTCTCCACCTTTTTCTTTAACAAACTCATATCCCAACAAATCGCCTTTCTTGGCATTGACTTCGGCCTCACATATAACCTTGTTGGTAAATGAATCATCAAAGAAACGAGCTTGCGGAATTATATGTTCTATCTGATAGGCTGGTGTGAACAATTTTCCTAATGGTATTATTTCGCCTGTATAGGGAGAACGATACTTTTGCTCTAACCAACATTTGTAACGAATTATTTCGTTCTTGGTCGGACGCTTTCCCTCTTCACTTTCATTGAATTTTTTCAGTATATTCTTTATTTCATCTTCTATTTCAGAAACACTGCTCAACACTCCATCTTCATAGATACGCAAAATTTCTTGTTGTGCAGGAGAATATGGACGAACATTTTCAATTCCAAGTTCCGGGTTCATAAATTCATGGAGTAACGCTTTGATGCGTAAATTGTTATTTTCATTCCTACTGATAATAGCACTGCATCTTGCCCGTTCTTGGGCTGTTTGTTTCATATCCCGCCCCATTTCGATATGAATTTCGTCTATGGAACCTACTCGTCTCCAAATGTCTCGAACTACACGAAGTGTTTCCATAGTCACTTGTTCAACTATAGGATTACGTAACGAGTGTTGTTTAAACTCTTTCAAGAATTTATTAATATCTTCAGGACTATTCCACTTTTTAATTGTTTTAAGTTCCGAATGGCGATCATAAACGATATAGCAAGCGAGCCACAGCGGTAACCCTTTGAATTGAGAAATATCGGTAAGAGAAATCGATTTTTCTCTTGTTCTTGCTCTGATGGTCTCATCACACTCTCCATTAAGAATCTTTTCGATACGCTCCTTTGTATGATTATCAATAGATTCTAAATTCCAATATTTTCCTCTTCGCATCAAAGGCAGCAACTTGCCAATAGCCTTTGCCGAATACGAGCCATACCCACTTTCCAGTTTCACATTTTTTATTTTCTGTATCGTCTCATCGGAAAAATATACACTCAATTCAGAATAAATCCCTTTTGTTGACACATTTTTCGAACTAAGAGCTTTATCTATCTCAGACTGTGCTAAAACGGAATAAAGCAAATGCCATATCTTTAATTCTATATCTTCCGAAAGAGCTTCTTTTTCATCGTTCAATAACTTTTTCAAAATAGAACTACGAGTTTTATTACCGGGATATTTTTTATCCTCTACATAATTCCATCTATATAAAGACACCGTATCTTCCGTCTTCGTCTTTTTAAGGCCTAAATGCTTCAACAAATCTTCTTGCGAAACCTCTGCCCGTTCATTAAGCCATTTGAACAATTCCACATAAGCGCTTTCATCTCTCAAAAAATCACTTGTTACATCAACGTTAAACTGCAATTTGCCGTCCACCTCTTTTACTTTTTGATAAATCCTTAAATTGTAAATAAACTGCCATATCCGAAATTCTTGGAACAGAGGATGGGATTTTGCAATACATTTCCTTGGTTTACTTTTTTTCTCCCCATTTTCTATATAAAAGGATTCTTCATACGGGCAATTATCGATCAAAGCCTTTTTGCTTTTCAATGGTCGTTGATAAAACAATATGTCTTTTATGAATAACGAAGTAAAATCCCAACTTCCAATAACTCTTTTATGTGCCTCATTTTTACAATAAAGCAATTCTATACATTGATGATACAATTCCCTATCTTGTAATTCAAGATGGAATTTTTTTTGATTTTCCAAAATTAGAGATAACTCGTTTGTATAGTTTTCTCGTTCTATGGTTCGAATTAATTTTCCTTTAATTTTTTGATCTGGCTTTTGTAATAACGTATCATAAATATAAGTCCCCACTGTTTTACCAGATGATTTAATATCTACTTCTGTCTTCTTTTTGACTAACATCCAATCTTCTGGTTTCGGGATACTAAAAGAACGCTTCACCTTTCCTTCTTTATCAATCTGAGGACTCCCGTTATTATCGAGAGTTGTCGTTACGATAAACTCTTTAACTTGCCCTTCCCACTCATCAATGGGAACACTGCTAGCCCTACGATATACCCAATAATCATCCGTATCTCCCAAACCACTCTCTAAATACACATTATACCATGTGTCCTTTCCCTTTTTCTCTCCTGTGTCTTCCACTCGAACAACTTTCAAGGCATAAAATTCTATTTTTTTACCCTGAACTTCTTCATCTTCTCCACGAAGTTGAAAATAGCCTCGCTTTTGATTAAAATTTAAGAGTATCCATGCCAGCTCTTCCTTGGATATCTTCTCAGTCAAAGCTTTTTTACGAAGATAATAAATTGTCCAATCATAAGGCACTTTACGTCCATCTAACAATAATTGCGGTTGTGAGTGTCTAAAATCTTCCAACATTTCATTAAACGAATCTAAAAAAATAAATTCGTTCTTTCCCATCTTATCTTTTTTCCATGAAAGTTTTACCTCATTATCAAGAAAGAATTTACCATATTTATCAATATTTTGAGAATAATGTTCTGGCAAAAATCCCATACAATTCAGCACTCTTAACAGCCTTTCTCTTCTCAATAAATACCTTTCCCTCAATCTTCTAGCACTTCGGTAACCTGTTCTTTCTCTTGTTTGAGACACAGAATTTCCGTTTTCAAAATTGCCCAAAGTTGCTTGATCCATAGGAATAATCCTACTTCCTGCAAGATCTATGCTTTGTAAGATTTCCTTTCCATCTTCATTTTTCAATGCTTTTACAATAGCCCAACCTATACTATTCGAGCCTAAATCCAATCCCAAAATGTTTTTCATGCCTACTATATATTTTATGGTATTATTATATTTAATATGTAAACATAAAAAAATTTATCGAAAAATACAATAGTATTAAAAAATTATATGTATATTTGTCAACACAAATTTGAAAGCAAATCACAATAAGGATTATTCCGTTGTGAAAACATTTGGAAGGGGGAGTATTTATACTCCTCGTTCTTTTTTATATATATCTATTTTATCAAAAACTTTTTAAGAATATTTCTCTGTCTCCAACCCAAAATCCCATTCGTAAAATTATAATCACTGCTGTCATATCCTTCTCCAAACGATTTCCTTTAATAGTGTAAAAAGGATATTAATCTATATATTAGATATTATCAAAGGATTAGGAACCGAAAATCAGGGGTATGGAGCGGCGTCGGGGACGACGGGGAGAGACCGAAGAAACGATGGTTCCTTCGATGGAGGTGAAAAGATAGGAAAGGATTTTTGTTTGTATATTTAACCCCTCCGTCCTTTGGACAGCTCCCCTATATTTTGCTGCGGGACACGGCTGGGGGAGAGGGATAAAAGTGTCGCTTTGAACAGCTTTTTACCTTTTCGGAACTTTAGGGGCGTTCATGCGTCTCTCCTGCCTTGCCTCATTGCGAGTCCTATATACAAAAAGAGAAAGCCGAAGGGGGTTCTCCCTCTCCGGCTCTCTCTCCTATAAGTTGGCGGCTACCTACTCTCCCACTTGCGCAGTACCATCGGCG
>ERZ779840.1824-NODE-1824-length-19425-cov-4.950800_pt1 | contig 19425 bp, 17 predicted proteins | sample MGYA00511561_ERZ779840 | MGnify/ENA primary metagenome ERZ779840 (study PRJEB29588, sample SAMEA2162036) | human gut metagenome | biome: human gut; feature: human-associated habitat; material: faeces | place: Denmark | collected 2008/2010 ...
AGTGGCGTGGATAACAATAACTTTTTTGCTTGCTCCATGCGGATGATTCTTATGGTATCCAGTGTATTATATAAAAAATGCGGGTTGACCTGACTTTTTAAATACAGCATGGACATTTTCTGTTCTGTCAGCTCCGCCCGAAGAATGTCGGGATTTTCCAGTGTCAGGTAAAATGCTAAAGTCATCAGGGTAATTCCCATACCGCTGATGAGCCAGACCGGATGGAATGCCTGTAAGGCGCATACGGTAAACTCGATGGTCATTGCCGCTCCTATGGCAAATTTTTTCTTCGGATGTATCTGTTTCCAGTTTGCGATCATCAGTCCGGCGCACAGAAATAAATAGAATATGACGCTGGCATAACTGACGATGGCATATTTTCCATCCGAATAATTTCCCATCGGTGTCTTTGTATAATGTATCGGCAAAAACATGACGCCGATTTCCGCTACTACCAGAAACATTCTTGCCGCCGTATCTAACAGTCTGGTTTTTCCGGTCTCTTCCTGTACAAGAATTGCAATATACTGATAAAACAGATATACCACCAGTGCCATGGTTCCGATAAACATACGGTGAAATATCCTGTTTAAAATTGTCGGAACGCTGTCTAAATGATTTACCGTATATATGGTTGCCGCGTCAAAGACCAGATGCACGATCACCGTTATGAGCAGCACGGAAAATGTCTTATGCAACAATGTGTGTGGACGTTCTGCACTAAAATACATGCATGCTATAAAGAGCAGTACCAGTATCAGTGCTATTTCCATTCTTATCATATGCCTTCTCCTATCTGATCATCAGATCTCCATTCGTGCTTTGTATGGTCAGATTGGTTTTTCCATCACCAAATACATAGATGTTTCCGGTTTTTTTGTGGTCCAGATCTGTCTCCAGTTCTCCACCTGTCGTGGTGTATTTGATCTTAGCACCTTTTTCCGGTAAGGAGAGCTCTACATCTCCGCTTGCAGTCGTGATCGCTGCCTCTTGAACCTGCATATTGTCCAATGTAATATCTCCGGAACCGCTGCTGAGATCTCCTTCCTCTGCCACAAACTCTCCGATCTCTATATCGCCCGACATGGTTGCCACTAATATTTGCTCCTGCTCTAAATGTTTTGCTTTCACATCCGCGGATGTACTGTGAATGGACAACTGCATGTTTTTTGGCACTTCTATCTGCAAGTGCTTCTCCTTCGGTTTTACTTGAATGGTTGCTCCTGATGCGCAAAAACGGACTTCTAACTGACCATCTTTGAGATAATAATGCATTTTTGCATCCTCTGTAAGATTTTTTCCACTCTCACGGATCTCGATAGAATTGCCCTCTGATTCGGTGATCTCTATCTCCCCGGAGCGCCAGTATACGGCTAACGTTTGTACTTCATCTGCATTACCTGAAAAATCTCCGGTTTGATAGGATTCTGCATTTTCGTATGTCTCGCTGTGATATAAATCCCAGTTTGCAAACGGTACTCCTTCCATGCTGCATCCTGTGAAGCACAGCATCAGAAAAAGCAGGCTCAGAGCTGTGACTGCCCTCGATTTCTTTTTTCCTATGTATGATGCGTGAAATGTCTTTAACATCGGTGTCCCTCCTCTATCCGTGTTTGTCTGTATTATATGGTTTTATTATACAGAATTTTGGGGAAATCGGATAGAGGGGTTTTTGGGGGGAATGTGTTTATTTTGTAGGTGGACTCTGCAACTCCTTTACCAATCTTCATCGTCATCATCCATTGCATCATCTACACCATCTGCATAGTCACTGTCATTGTCATATCTGTCATCATCATAATCACCATCCATATAGATATCATCATACCCCTCATCATAAGAATCGTATGTACTGATTTTTGGGGAACCAGATGTTCCATATGTATTTTTTCTTGTATTATTGCTGTAAGATGAATCAGAATCACTGTTACGATCGTTGTTGATATTACTATATGTTTTTTTGGACGAGCCACTATCAGTGGAACTGTCCGTTGACGATTTGTCATCGGATGATGATTCGTCATCTGTAGAGGATTCCTCCCTATATAACTCGTGATCATAACAGTAATCGCTATCAGGTTCCTGACGTCTGTAGCAGCCTGTCTCGATACACCTTGGTCCACTGTCAAACATACTGGCAATCCATCCGGCAAAACAAAAAACTCCTATGATGATAAGCGCAGTTATAAAATTTTTACTTACTCTATTCTTTTTCATAAAGACACCTTCCTTTTTAAAATATTCTAAGTGTTGCAATTTTTTTGAACTCACTATCTAATAGAACTGCTCCAATCTGAATTGTTTCATTTGCATGTTTATAATTGCGACGATAAAGTTTTGGCACTTTACACATTTCTAAATCAATCACGACGTAATTCATATGTACCTCCTGTAAAAACAAACCTGTCAATAAAATAGAGTCATCTAAAAAGTTATTGCTTTCTTAAGATGACTCTATTATGCCAGATTACAAGTCCATAAATCTTCCCTTGCACTTCGAATGTTTGTTCTTAATCTACATTAATCGCACATAATAAGTAGCTTTTCCAGAACCACCTCTCATCAATTCTCCTTCTTTTACAAGCGTTCTTAATGAACCCTCTATAGAGCTAATACTAAGCGATGGACAAAGTTCTCTGATATCCTGTTTGGAGAACTTGCCAATTTTATTCTTAGTCGCTTTCCGCACCATTTCTAATGCTGGGAGCTTCTCCCCGATGATCTCAAAACGATCTTCAAAATCTTTATATGCTGCAAGTATTGTTCCTAAAAGATACTTTATAAAAGGAACTACATCCTCCTCTCCTTCATGCCAGCCATTCTGAGCTTTCCCCAACGCTTCATAATATAAATCTTTATCCTTAGCAATTTTAGCCTCAAGTGAAATATATTTTCCTACATAAAATCCACTTCTATATAGAAGAAGCGTTGTAAGCAATCTACTCATTCGTCCATTTCCATCATTAAAAGGATGAATGCAAAGAAAATCATGTATAAATACAGGAATAGCAATCAATGGTTCAACCTCAAGATTACCAATAACTCTATTGTATTCCTCACAGATTTTTTCAAGTGCCTCTGGTGTTTCAAACGGAGCCATGGGAGTAAAAAGCACCTCTGTGTGACCATCCGGATATGTTGCACTGATATAATTCTGCACAGTTTTTGTTTGTCCGGCGATCGGATTATTCATATGACTGTAAAGTATCTTATGGAGCTGAAGAATATAATTCTTTGTTATGGGAATTGCATCAAAACTTTCATGGATAATATTTAATACGTCTCTATATCCCGCTATCTCTTCTTCGTCTCTGTTTTTAGGAGTCGTGCTCTCTTCGACTAACTGCTTTATTCTTGTATTTGTTGTCACAATACCCTCAATCGCATTAGAACTTTCGGTACTATGAATCTTAGCAATTTCTACAAGTTTCTCTAGTTCATCCGGTCTTTGTTTTAAATATAGTTCCTGCTTACCTGCATATTTATATATTGCAGCAATAAGACTTAGTACCTCAGAATCCCATTTTTGCTCTTTTATTTTACTATAATTGAAGTCTCTCATTCCCTTAATCACGCTCCTTTCCCTTAAATATTATCATATTTTAAGGAAAAATCAATTACATTATGTGCATTTTCCCTTAAAAGTTGTATATATTTAAGGGTAACCAATTTGATCTTGCTTATTCATGACTATTTCAATCTATACTTTTCTCTGGCGTTTCGATAAAATTAAAATGTTGCTTTTCTCTTAATCATTTTTATCTCCTCATTTTCCTACATTTGTGGAAATTCAACTTCTATAAAAACCTTCTCCTCAGACAAAAACCCCATCAGACAAATTTCTCTATCTGATGGGGGAGTTATCATATCGTATGATTCCAAACCATTATTTTCTTATATTTTAGTACAACTTCACTCCTGCCGGAATATGGTCACCCACCATAAGAAGATGAAGCTCTTCATCCTCGGAATCCTTAAGGTTATTTACTACTGAAAGCAGTATACCGCAAGATTCAATTCCCATCATTGCTCTCGATAGAAGGTTTTTGATCGCAATCTCGACAACTATAATCTAACTATTATCTCATCAATTGCATTCTTACATTCCTTCGTATTATAAAATAGTAGTGTTTATAGACCTTCTTCAAAGTCTGTATGCTATACTATTGGAGATACTGTGGATTGTTTTTATCCTCCTCGTATATATGTTTAGTCACTAAACAAGTCTTAGTCCTCAATCACAAACATAAGATACGCATAAATGTTCCCTCTATACTCATTTGGAATTTCAAGTTGTTTATCTATTATATCATCAATGGTCTTGAATCCATTTTGACGGAGATATTCCAATGTCGTTTTTCGCACTTTTAATGTCTCTATGCTTTGTTTTTACCTCCGAAGGAACTTTATATACTATACGTTTTTCTGACATAATCTGTTCTCCTCACACATCTTCATTTATATCTTACACATCCGCTCACAACTATTTTCATACTTCATGCCAATATCTCATCCAACAAAGTTCTATATTTTTCATTCAAAGATGCTGTCATTAAATTGTACCATACTTCTCTTGTGTATCTTCCGTTTTCTATACACCATCCAATTATTAATGTCATTATCCAGCATGTATTGAAGCATATCGACTGTGCTAATCCCTGATTCATTAAATTTATCTATAACTATATCTATTAAATTTTCTAAATACTTAGGAATCTCAAATTTTACAATGCGAGAAATTGCCATATAATGTAAATAATTCATCCGTATTGAAAAAATAAGATATTCAATGCTTTTATATTCAGCAGTTTCTGTAATATCTAATAAAAATTCATCTATTGTCTGATGATTGAACAATCTCTCCAATCACATCACACTCCTATTTCTCACATTTTCAAAACTCTCAATCCTGTTGAGAGTTTTTCACCTCTTCCTCTGCAATATCATATAACTCAGCTAGTTTTCTCTGCAGAATACTCTATATCTTTCTGCTTCAAATGAAAACTGCTACGGAATTTGGAATTACCCAGTCTATCAAACAGCTGCTTATACCATTCTTCCTTTGTCATTAGAATTTCACTACTTCCGGCTCATGTGTAAATGATGAGAATGTAGCTGTTGCGTTTTTAAAATAGAATACCTCGGTATTACCATCATCTGCAGAATACATCTTCTGTAATGAAGGATATACATCAAGCATTGACTGTCTTGCTTCTACTCTGTCATCCTCAATCAATTCACCAGCAACACGAAGCCACTCACCGTTCTTAAATGCGCAGATTTCCGCCTTTGGATTTGCATGTAACTGCTTTGATACCTCTTTGACTTTACCTGTCTGTATGTAGAGCTTTCCTTCAAAAATGTGTACTGTTCCGAAAGGTCTTACTCTTGGCTGGTCGCCCTCAATTGTTGCTAAATAATATGTTTCTGCTTCTTTTAAAAACTTTTCTACTCGTTCCATGTATTTGTCCTCCTGTCTATGTATCAGTTATTTATATTTCTTTCAATAAGATATGCCACTTCTTCCAACATATCCATATTTTCCACTGAAAAACCTACTAACTCCATTGTACTCTTTAACAAATCTCCCTGCCCTACATACTTTCCACCTATCTTTTCTGCCACTCTGCAACTTGCAACGTTTGACTTATGTGCATACCAAGTAATTGATGGAATATCCGTTTCTGCAAACAGATATTCAACAAATTTCTTCGATGCAATTGTAGCTGCATTTTGATTCCTAAATTCAGGAAGAATACCTACACTTATCCCACATATTCCCCTATTGTCCTTTTCTGACTCAATGTAACCGATACATTCATCCATTTTATTGTACACAAGCATTCTGTTATTTCCATCATGAATTGACTCTACTATTCCAGATTTCATATATTCCCACAGTCCATCCAAATTCTCATATCCATTTGAAAATATGGAGGCATGCTTCTTACATTTTAAATATTCTTCTGTTTTATCATCTGTTAGCTTTTCAAGCCGAATATCATCACCTTTATATTTTTTTTCCATAATGGCTCTCTCCAATATAATCAGTTAATTGCTTATTTAAATAAATCAAAGAGGCTGAAGCTGGTCCTATGATATGCCTTGTTATAAGCTGCCTTTTTAGGATTTTTAATCCATCCCATGCCTTTCTTTCCATATCCTGGAATCAGCGCCCTTTTTACTGCTCTTTTCTCCTTTCCAGTAGTCCTTGCTTTAATTGATTTTTTCAAACTCGGAGTTCTCATTCCAAATTTCATAAATGCAACCTCACTTTCTTTATAAAATCAATGTCAAAAGTTATAAATCATATATCCATTCACCATCATCCATAATTTGAATATAAAGGTGATATTCTGTATCACTCTCTCTATCTAGTTGTATATCTCCACAGAACTGACCATCTTTTCTATATATACACCAAAAATAGGCATTCGACTGATATTCAGTCCAAAGGCTCTCAAAATAGTCAAATTTATTATCTCCTGGCAGTTTTTCGGCAAATCCCAAAAGCGTCTTTACCCATGGTCTTGATTCTTCTAACCCTCGCAAATTATCTTTATCTTTGTTTTGTAACTTATCTACTATAAAATTGTCACTTTCAACAAACCACCTAATTATGCAGCATTTATTTCGTCTTAACACTTACTTTTTTTCCAGAAAAAGCAATTCCAAATTTTAAAATATCAGTAATTCCATCTTCTTTCATTTCAGAATCATATCTCAATGCATCAATTTGAATCAGTGCTTCATCAGCCAGACTATCAAGAGCCGCTTCACCCAATCCCTTTTCCCATTTTAATTCTAAAATAATTCCAGGATATCTTTTCTCTCTTGGAATCAAGCAAACATCATATCTTCCATCACCCGATTCTCTGTTTGATTTAATCTTATATTGATTATCCATCAAAGCAATCAATCCAAGCATTAATCCATGGTAAAAACCTTCTGCTCCTCCATCATAGAAACTAATAGATTTATCCATATATTCTGCCACTGCACTCTGCAATTTTTTATAATCATTTGCATAAAGACTTTCTGCAATCTTATTTGCTGTAGTTCTTGTAATTGCGCCAATCTGCAAGAAATGTGATAAGATTTCACTCTTATAAACCGCGGCAATTTCCCTATTTGGAATGGAAACCTCACATAGATATGAGCCATCTGCCTGTAATTCCTTTTTTGGTGTTTTTAAGTATCCTGCAACCAACAATAAACTGTAAATATTCGCCGGATCTTCAGCAAGCGATCTATATACAACATTTTGGTCAATTCTTGCAACGACTCTGTCACCTTGTAATAGAGCATAAAGTCTTTCTGTGATATCATCAGTGGCAACTCTCATGACATCCTCTAAAATCTCATTATTTCCAGTATTTACCCAGTACGCCTGCGGGATACCCCCTCTTGAAATGTAATTAATTACAGACCATGGATTATAAATTTCTTCGTTGCCAAACAAATAACCATCATACCAATCCTTAAGCTCACTTTCCTTTTCTGTCATAGCGTAATACTCAAGCATTTCTTTTACTTCATTACTTGTGAAACCAAAGAAGCTATCGTATTCTTCATCCATTACAGAATTTACTGTAAGATTATTAAGTCCACTAAAAATACTTTCCTGAGCAATTCGCAGTATTCCTGTTAAAAAACCATATGACAGATTCTTATTATCTTTAAAGGCCCCTGAGAAGAAGTTTCTCATAAAACTAATAATCTCATCATAAAAATTTTTTGAATATCCTTCTTGAATTGGTGTATCATATTCATCAATGATAATAATGGGAGCCTTTCCGTAATGAGTTGCAAGCATTTTTGATAATCTTTCAAGCGCAGACGTAAGCTCCACTTCATTTGCAGAAGCATCAAGAATCTTTGCAAAGTATTCTTTTTCATATTGTGAAAGCTTATCACTGCTTAATAACTCCTGATGCCTTCCGTATTCTTCCTGGAGTAAGCCACGAATCTTATCTATTGTTGATTCCCAAGTGTCAAATTTTATATCCTTGAAGGTAAGAAAGATAACCGGATATTTTCCCTGATGTGATTGGTATTCTTCTCCACATTTCCAGATAGCCTTATCTGCAAAATACTTACTTGTATCTTCATCCGATATTTCAAAAAAAACTCGGAGCATATCCATATTCAAGGTTTTTCCAAATCTTCTCGGTCTTGTAAATAATGACACTAAAGGCTTTTGATCTAAGAACTCCTTGATCAATAAAGTCTTATCAACATAGTAGTATTCAGATTGTGCACGCACATAATCCGAAATACCAATTGGTAATGATTTTACTTTTGGATTTATGATTTTTTTTACATATTTTCCTGTTGATATCCTTCCATCTATAGGTTTTTCAGCATCATCCGGAATTAACCAGGAGCCTTTTTCTTTAATCGCACCTTCAATTCTTCCATTTTTACACATTACATTCACCGCACGAGGCGTAACATCCCATTCCAAGGCTTTTTCTTTACACGTTTTCATACCAACCACCTCCGATTATTTATAATATCAACCTTATTATTCACGAAAATTATACTATTCAAAACGAAATTTATCAATTATATTCTATATTTTTCGTTTAGTTTTTTCGTTTTGCTAGCATTTGAGGCTTGTCAGTTAGAGTTTTTCTAATTTTTTATTTTTAGATTAATTAGCAATATGTGGTATATTATCGTTAGTCTCAGTCTTGTAAGAGCTACCAATCGTACTTCAGGTATTGGATATAGCGGCTATCCAATATCCCTTTGTTATGTAAAAAACGAACCAGAATTATAAACAATAGACGTAGCCAAATGACTACGCCCAAATCCTCTATAATCAAAAAGACTCAACGGAAAGCCAGTTTATCTACTTGCGCAAGCCCATTATTAGAACCGGAAGTTCCGATACGCCCTGTCTGATACTCCGACATTGCTGATTCTAAAGCCGGTTACACACCGGACATCTTTCACTTTGCTAATCTCATACTGTATTCTATACTCCCATATTTCCTCGTATTTTTCAACCAATCTCGGTTTTTAGTATTAACTCCATCAGATAATATCTAGCTCTTGTATATGCAATATAATTCAAGTTATCTGTCGTATCCTTACTATGAACATATACAATCATATCCGCTTCCAATCCTTTATAATCTTCCACGGATGATACCTTTATTTCATCAATTCCGTTTGCACTGTATTCTTTCACAAACTTCCATTTTGCAATAGAACCATCAAATAATTCTATAAAAGTATCTGCAACTTCTGTCAGTATTACCATAGATGTACTCTGCAAATCCTCATCTTCCAAAAATCTTTTAAACATATTCTCAAGTCTATGAGCTAAGTGCTTATTATCATTCATATTCTCAGATACCGGCCAAGGTCCTTCAACTGGATTAACAATCACATCCGTTCCTAGATCTGTATTGTCCATTGCCCAGCTGTAAATGTTTGATGTATTACGGATATTTTCATGGAGTAAGAATGGTGGTGTCGAAATCATAAAAGCATCACCAAAGCTATAATCTCTTACAACCTGAACATCATCATAAAATACTCCCAGCCTTGACTCATGCTCGTTTGCAAGCATTGACTTAGCTAGGAATGCCAAATCTTCAGAAAAATCCTGCGCTTCATCTATAAACAACGCATCATATTTTTCAATGTCATCTTTTATCGAATCTACAATACCTTCATATTTTGGAGGCTCGAATCTACTAGAATTGTAAGAAACCTTTTCAATCAGTGTAGCGATATCATAAACTGTTATCTTATCCGAAATCTTATCTCTAACCATTGCTGCAAGATGAGGAGAAGCACATAAAAACATAACCTTCTTGTCTTCATCTTTAGCTTCCATTTCAGCCATCTTCATAGCAATCCACGTTTTGCCCGTTCCTGCACCACCTCTAACATAAAACTGTCTAATATTTGTAAGAAAATATATGTATCCTTCCTGAACACGATTAATTACTTCAAGTTGTCTTTCTTTGTACTTAACAAGAGCTCCAGCAGCTGCATCAATTGCTATTCTCTTACGAATAATCTCAACAAATGTATTATGCTGATTCTTTTCATAAATTCTAAATCCAAATGAAGACCCGCCCCAGAATTTGAACATCCTTTTAATTCGCGAATAAAGATCATTCATTCCGGTGCAATCAATGGTACAAACCTCCGGTCTATTACTGAGCTGCTCAATATTATTTACCGAATAAAAAGGAAAGATTACTCCAGCCCCAAATATTCCCTGGTAATCAATGCTGTACTCATTAGAATATGCCTTCTTAAAGAAATACATACTCGCCTCTGCCTGTTCATGAGGAGAACGTGGCAATTTACGGTCACCATGCACATGATCCAAAAGAGTCCATTCATTATCATCTACACGGATTCCATCTCCACCTTTTACTTCAAGACACAAGTATCCATAATCCGGACTTACAACAACAAAATCAGCTTCGGATTTTTCTTTTTTACCATTCTTATTCAAAGTCCACGACACTGAATAAAATACCTCGAAACTATTCGGAAGCTGATTCTTTAATTCATAAAAAACCAGCTGTTCCGAATCTGTGGGTGCATATTGTGCTATATCTTTTGGGTACATTATCGCCATAATTACATCTCCCAAAAACCAGTTAATGGTTGATCCATCGTTTCAATCGTATACAGATATTTTCTTCCTAATTCATTGTTGAAATAACTACATGAAATCTCAGGAATAATAATACATGCGCTACAGCTCGTATCATCTCTATCTGTGCAAATAGGATCAAATACACAATTTCTTGTATCTGCATATACCTTATTCAAAAACTGCACATAATTGTTCTCTGCCATACCTGACAAAGCTCCAAGAGGAACTGCCTGTATAGTCTGTGCATACATAAAAATACTCGCAGTTTCAACAATAATAATCTCTGTAAGTGAGTTGCCAGCAAGACCACTTACCTCACCTGCAGTCTTAATAAATGCATGTGACATTGAATGCAGAAGACCAAATACATACTTAGTAATCTTCTCGGATTCTTCAATCTCACCAAACATTGAAACAGCATCACCTTTTACATTCTCGGCAAACCACTTCTTTATTGCCAATTCGTCTTCAAAATCTGGCATCTGCTCTTCGGTAATTACATTATTTATACGTAACCACTCTATGATTTTTCGCTGACTTATTTCAAACAAAATTCCTTCCGTCTCAAGCTGTGCGCCATAGACAAGATTTGCATTTCCATCCTTTGATTTATCATATGCATTCAGTTTCAAGCGACACTTAGGATTCTGCTTCTGAGCAATCATAGGATCTGCTGTTTTTCTGGTATATCCATATGTGCAGCTAATGACCTCTATATCACAAGAAACCTGCATATTAACAATTCCAAGCTTCTTGTTCATATCTAAAATATCACTAGAATCATCTATGAACTCTAAAGCCATCTGCTTATCAATTGCATCCTGAAGAGTAAATATCTGACGCGCATACTTAATGGTATCATACTGCATAAGCTTATATGCATAACTACTAACCCACTGCTTATAGACTTCTTCATCTGCATTCTTCATAACAGCAAATAAATCGTCACAAGCTGCAGCATACTGCTCTACACCACCACTTTTTTGTTTTGTAGCCAGCATATTATTTACAAATACATCAAACTGCTCTTGAGGAATAAGGCCTGCATCGACCATACCTTGAACAGTCGCTTCTATTTCTTTACGTTGCTCATCGCTTTTCATCATATCACTGAAAGCAAGCGCCACATTATCCAGAATATCTTCGTACTGTTTCTGTGTTAATTTTCCAAACCACTTTGCAATAACTATTTTTTGTGCGTCCTCTCCTTTTTCAAAAAAATCACCACTTCTCTTATCTACAAGATTAATAAGTCTAAGCGAAAATGGCTTATAATTTCTACTGGATTCTGCATTATCCGGTACAAGTCTTGACTGACAATTTGGACAAAATATAGCAAACTCGGCAATCTTTTCTGCATTGCCCTGCTTATAATACATTTTGTTTGGATTAACATTTGGCTTATAGAGCAGATCCGTTATTCCTTTTACGAAAGGTCTTTTAATAGGCTGTGCATATCCACATTCGCAGGTATACACCATCTGAAGCTGTTTAATAGACTGTTTATTACAGGTAGGACACCACCAGGTATGACTATCAACCTGATCAGGACTCTGCTTTTGAAATGTTCCATGACATGAACTGCAATAAAACAACAATGGTGACATTGTACCTATGATATCCGGAATGCCTTCATTACACGCAGGTTCCACAACCATAAAACAATTCTCTCCATCAAGATTAAATGAATTAATATCACCACCACGCTTACCAAAGAGCGCAATCTGCCTCTTGATTTCACCCTCAATAAAGTTATGATAGATATTCTCCATCTTGCGATTATTCCAATTGTTTATCTGTGCAGTAATTGCACGCCCAGCATCGTTCTTTTCAGAAATCCACATGCCTGGCAAAAACTTATATACGGCCTGACTTTTTCCTCTCTTCATAATCGCTCACCTCAAATCTTTATCTCAATCTGTTCTTCTGTATCGCGAAGGCTTATCATTGGTCTTTTCTTACCATGCGTAAATTTAGCAATTGCTCCGCTTAAGAAGTCATCCTTCTGAAAGTTACCGTTTGCAATTCCATCAAGAACCCTATGTACTTCTGCTTCAATAACCTCTTTGTAAGCCAATGACAATTTTTCATTCGTATTACATGCATAAGCATGAACTAAATGATCAATAACATCCTGTTCTTGTATTTTCCCCTCGGTTAATAACTTTTTAAGATCTACAGCTCGATATAGATTGTCCAATCCATTTTCTACTGTGTAATACTGCATTAAAATTGCAGACAAAAGACCTGGAAGTGTGCTATAAATAGCATTCTTCGCCCATCTGTTAATAGGTACTCCCTCAACTAAATCATCCTTATTCTGGTGGAATACAAGAAAATTCTTAAGGTATGATCTATCACGAATTCTCATTAATCGGATAACATCAATTACAATCCCTGTATACTTACGTCCGGTTCTTGAATATGCCTGGATATACTCCGCATTATTATTAGGCATACCAAAGAAATACATAATATTAAATGAATCCTCATCCACGCCATGAGAAATAGTACTTGTCGCAAGAATAAGATTTGTATTATCCAGATTCTTCCTGTTAGCTTGAACATCAAATAATGTCTTTCTAACATCCTGAAAGTCAACATCGGATGTCATCTGTTTCGGATTAAATAAAGGGATTCCCTTCTCTTCCAAATAGTTGTTAGCCTGGTTTCTAAATGAGTTTTCAAGTTCCATTGCATCTTGCTTACGGTTGTTATATACAAGCTCAATCCAATAGTCATATAACATCTCTTTTAGGTCATCTATACTTCCATCAAAGCCTTTAGCTTGCAGAGCTGCATATGTTCCATCTATCTTCATCATTAAAGAATGCAGAATAACTCTCATGATATATACAGATTCCCACATACTATTTGTAATAGATCTTCCGTAAGGTGCATATCCAAGAATAATTCTTGTAATATCCTTCACATCTGTATATGAGTAAAAATCTCCTCCCGGCACCATAGAAGGATACTCACAAGGGAATCGTCTACCTGCCATATGATACAAATGTCTTATATGCTCTTCATACATGGAAATTGTCGCTGTAGCACCAATGAACCTAATCTGCTTTCGTTGTTCTTCTGGAACCAAATTTTTAGCATAATAATTAACAAAAGACTCATAGTGTGCATCAAATGTACCTAGACTTTCCTTAACCAAATGCATTTCGTCTTGGATGAATAAAGTAGGAATTGGATCCTTTAGAAGATTTACCGTTCTAAGTGATTCCTTACATCCCTCTCTTTCAACTAAGCACTTAGTCTGACAGCTAAAACCATGAACGGGACAATATTTTTTAACCTGTCCAAAAAGCATTCTGAATTCATTCGTTGTACCAAGCATTGCCATTTTATCAATAGTACTTACAATTATAGATGGCAGATAACGATATACTTCGTTATCAACAATAATCAATGGCAAATCATCAACCTTACAATCTGGATTAGTACAATAATGCTGCAACTTCCAGTTATCACGGTTAAATCTCATGCTTACCGTCTTCTTACCACACACCGGACATGTATCTATGAAACGGTAATAATCATTCAAAGTATCTTCATCACTCTCAAGGATTAATCCCTTTGAACCATGACTGCTATCTCCTCTATCACTTAGAGGTTCTCTTGTAGACACGCTATTAGGTGTATTCGCTTTTCCGACAAAGAATCCAACCTCAAACCTAGGTGTATCCTTTAATTCATCAGATGCTTCTCTTACGATATTGGCTTTCATTACAACAACGAGTACACGTTCCAACTGCTGAACTGCAAGCAATCTAAGGGGGTATTTTAGCAATGCTGTCATACCGTACTTTTTTCCTCTTAAACGGTCAAAAAACATAGTAAAAACGCAACAGCCAAGGAATGCTTCTGTCTTACCACCACCTGTAGGGAAATAAAGAAGATTAGCAACTTCTATATCCGCCTGCACAAGAGTAGAATCATCCTTATATTCGCTACGAATCATTTCGCATATCAAAGAAACAATAAACACGATCTGGAACAATCTCCATCCAGAGTAAACTCGTCCAGTTCCTATCTGAGTACTAAAGGTCTGATTCATATAAACAAAAGCCTTCTTAACCCAATCCTTAAACTCAATTTGCTTAATGCCTCTTTCAAATCTGTCGATTTCCTGCTTATATGTATCAAGATCCTTTTGAAATTTCTGCTTAGCCTGAAAGCTTGCAAAAGAAATACTCTGAAATTCCTGTTCTCTCTTTGCATAGTCTTTCAACATCTCTGCATGAATTTTACGAAGATTCCCAACTGGATCCTGTATTAAGTTTTCAAAGGTAATATACTGATTAAATTGGTCTTTCGTTCTAATACGATTTTGAAAATAGATCGGAATGTTATCAGTTTGAATAGTATTATTATCAGCATCAAATTTAGCTGACGTATTTTCTGCCACTGCATATATAGGCTGACGAGTTTTATAGCTATTCTTAAAATACTCAAGTTCAATATCCTGGAAATTGATATCTTCATCTCCGACTATTCTAATGCCTGCATTAAATATCTTAGGCACATATCCGGTATCCATATTATCTTCAGTAACAGTATTATTAACCATCTGTAGAAGAAATCTATATGCATTCTCTTCCTCTGTAATACTGCAAAGGATATCTATAGTCCAATTAGGATGTGATGCACCTTCTTTAGCAGCACTTTTAGCTTCGAATCTTGTCTTATCGGTAAGATCAAAAAATGAAATACTCATATCTGGAATAATGCGAATTTCATTCATAATATCATCTGCAAGAAGATTCAGCTTTGCACTAATCTCTTCCTCTAAATGCTTCTTTCCTGTCTTAAATTCAGCTGCAGATATTTCTATTCCATCTCCCATAAACTCTGCGATATCTATAACCTTATGAGTCTGTGGGAGCGGTAGTTTCTGATCAACATAACTATCTGCCAGTTCTTGGATAGTCTCATATACATGTCCATCTTTCTCGGAATATGTCCTAAGCACATATTCTACAGTCTTATCATAATCAGGTCTGACTGAATAAAAAAGTAAGCCTTGTGGAACAATATGAATTGAGCCTGTAGAACCTTTTTTCACAACAAAGGAAACACTAATAGAAGGCACGCTCTCAAAACGTGTCTCGATATTTTCTTTATATCCCCCAGTCAATGAATTATCTACGCGATTTTCTGCTAACATACCGACCATAACTCTTTTAGCTGGATCCTCTCCAACTAAATAGCCTTTAATATCACTACCTGAGATTCTATGAGAATATTTTGATACAATATGCTGTGCAAGAATATTATAATTGTTAGCCATTCTATTTCTCCTTTGCTTCAATTAATATCTGCTCCATAGGTGAACCCGGTTTCAAGTCACTAATAACGTATAAAATATCCCTTGCTCTAGAACATGCTGTGTACACTTTTCTAATTTGTACCTGTACCTTTTCCTGGCTGTCTGCACCCAGTTCTCCTATTTGTTTCCAATTGCTAATTTCTACTTTCACACCTTTATCAGTGAAAAAGTAATTATACGGATATAGACCAGCTACAATTACAGCCTTGAAATCCAATCCTAATGAAGAATCAATTGTAGAAACGACCACACCATTCGTTTTACTAAATTGAACCTTATTTTGTACTCCATCCACTGGTGTTGTTATTAAAGAATACGGTATGTCCTCTTTATCCATTGCCGAAGTAAGCCAATATAAGAAATAATAATTCAAGGACTTATTTTGTTTGTACGGAAACAATACTGCAATCTCAGAATATCCAACTTTATATTTATTAACAATTTCCTTTATAGCAACCAGAACTGCGGACTGAATTTTTGCACGATTCACACCCGTTTCAACTGTCAGAGCAACACCATCGTGATCTCCAGGTTCAAAAGAGTCATAAGCAAATTCTTTCATGCTAATCATATTCATCTGCTCCATATACTTATTCATATAACAAAGCATACGATTTAGATATCCACCAATCTGCTTACTATTACGATAGTTTTTCTCTATGTACTTAACACGTCCTGTAAAATCTAATGTCACGCCGTTAATCTTTTTCCACGGTGCATCGCCTCTGCGACTCTGTGTTCTAACTGTCTGATTTAAGTCTCCTGCCATCAGAAAAAGTACATCATCACTCTTTTCCAATAACTCATAACATAATTCAAGATATATTGGTTCAAAAATCTGAACCTCATCAATAAAGATTGCCTTAAATCTTATCTTGATTTCTCCAGACCTAACCTTATCAAGACACTCTTGAATCTCTTCCGGAGTAGCTATATTGCTATAACAATGTTTGTGCAAACATTCTTCAAAAAGCTTTTTAACAAGCTTGTGAAGCGTCATAATATAAATATTACGATTGTCTCCAAAATTAGCTCTACTCTTCTTAAATGCATACGAATCCGCAAGATTGTTATTAAAACAAGTTAGCAAGATTTTCGAATCCTTGTATAAACTTCCATATTTAAAAGCCTTAGATAAAAGAAGAACACTTTTACCAGCTCCTGGATTTGCTAAAAGTACTCTATGTCCTTTACCCATATCATTAACTTGAGCCACCTGGTACTCATCAAGGAAAAATGTTTTGTATTCTTCTTCTTTACCAGTAATCTTGAAATCAGCATCCGTATGAGTCACCGAAACCTGTTTAACTTCAACATTTTCTTTTTCATGTATTACTACTATGTACTCAGGTGCCAATCTTTCAAAGATTGCTCTACATTCCTGCTCCGTTAATTCCTTAAAATCAGTAGCAAAAGGCTTCGTTGTTGTTTTGGCTATATCCAAATCGGCTTTCCTCAATAGACTTTTCTGATGTCCAAGTTGTGTTAGAAATTGCATATAGATATGAGGTGCTATGTCTTTCAATATTGCATATTCTCCCCGTAATGAAACTGGTTTCTCATTTGCAAAAATAATGGCGTGTTTATATGGAAACTTTAATATCTTTTTATCTCCATCTCTTGCAATTAGCATCTTCGAATCTAAAAGACGCTCATATATTTTCTTTTCAACCATTGAAATATAGTTTTCATATACCATCTTTAGTGCAGGATCTAACTTATCAGTATATATAGAAAATGACAATAATCCTCTATCAGGCGATATATATATACCCATATGAACTTTTTCTGAACTCATCCCAATAGGATCTATTCCAACAACAAAATGACCATTTTCCAACTTCTGAGAAGCCTTTCTCAACAATGCTTTCTCCTCTTTCGTTATGTGGTCTTTTCGTTCAAAATCCTTCGGCCATATTCTAAGCGCCATATGTTCACCCCAATTTATATTTTGTAGTTTGTCACTAAAACCTCATCTATAAGGATTCTCTTTTTACCATCAGCACTAATATTTCTTCGTGCCTGCACAATTTCAATATGATAATCCTTATACAGTTCTTTAATAAACGAACAACATGAATTAGATAACATAAACTTAACCCCTTTTTTAGTAAGCATGTCACAAATTCCTTTCAATTCTCGTTGCTTTTCTTCACCAAAGCCATCTACTGTATATTGTGTAAATGTTTCGTCCTCATTTTCAGGTGGCATATAAGGAGGATCAAAATATACAAATGCTCCAGCCCTTATATACTTCAATGCGTCTTTATAATCTCCACAACGAATCTCAATTCTGTTTGATGAAAGATATTCATGAATAGCTCTAATTCGGCTTTCATTCACTATCTCTGGTTTCTTATATTTACCGCATGGAGTATTAAAAAAACCTTGTCTATTAACTCGATACAAACCATTAAAACATGTTCGATTTAGATATATGGTCCTCGCAGCTTTTTCTATATCTGATAACCGATCATAACTGTCCCTATCCCTATCCCATGCTCGCACTTCATAGAAATATTCAATAGAGTTGTTATCCTTATGCCCTTGTAGTAACTGTATCAGTTCTTCCGGATAATCTCTTATCACCCTATACGCATTTACCAATTCCTTGTTGAAGTCATTTATGACCGCATATTTTGGCTTTAACCCCAACAAGACAGCAGCGCCACCAACAAATGGTTCATAGTATCTTGTGTTGGGAGGAATTTTAGGCAAAATATCATCTAAAAGCTGCCTTTTACCTCCTCCCCATTTAAAAACAGGAGATATCTTCTTTTCTACTTCTCCCATAAAAAATCTCGCTTTCAATCAAATATTAACAAACTCCCCAGGAACAGGCTCTCTTCATGCATCGTGACAGTGACTCTTCTGTCGTCTTGACACTCTTGCACTCACCTTTTGACATAGGCTCTCCGTTTCGCTCGTTGTACGCAAAAGTGGGGTATTGAGTCTGTTTCATACTTTATACTCAAGTTAGTCCCTGTAAGTTCATTTGCCCTTCTATATAATCTTATCTATATACTTTATTATACTTGTCCCCTTGGTTCTTTACATAATTTGCTATACTTTTTCATTTCCATATTTACTAACTGTTTGAACATAGAATCCATCTGACCAAAATTACCCACCCATAGCTTTTTCTTCACTTGCGGGCATCTGTCCATCTCCTCCTATATCTTATATTATCACTTTGCTCTATATTTGAAAAGCAAGTTATGCTGCAAGCAGCGGAAAATATACCCTCTTATAATTCAACAAAAACTCCGCTATCTGTTCCATAATTTTCATATTATCAAAGCATATCCATCACCGTGGTTTCATTCCTTCTCACCGTCTCTACACATACCACACCGTTATACGAATCATAATAAAATACCATTAATGTTAAGGTTTTTATTTTCCCCGACAATTCCTTTGTGGAAATCGAACCAAACACCTGATTCCCAAT
>ERZ779840.1825-NODE-1825-length-19423-cov-2.967111_pt1 | contig 19423 bp, 17 predicted proteins | sample MGYA00511561_ERZ779840 | MGnify/ENA primary metagenome ERZ779840 (study PRJEB29588, sample SAMEA2162036) | human gut metagenome | biome: human gut; feature: human-associated habitat; material: faeces | place: Denmark | collected 2008/2010 ...
CCGTCATCACGGCACCGCCGCCCAGTGCTTTTCCGATGTCGCAGAGCAGCGTGCGGATATAGGTGCCGCCGGAGCAGTCCACGTCGAGCACTCCGTCTGTCCCGTCAAAGCTGACCAGCTCCAGGCGGGATATCGTCGCGGGGCGCGGTTTGCGTTCCACTTCGATACCGCGGCGCGCCAGGTCGCAGAGCTTCTGCCCGTTGACCTTCAGCGCGGAGTACATCGGAGGCACCTGCATGATGTCGCCCCGGAAATCGTCCAGGGCGAACCTCATCTCGTCCTCGGAAATGCCGTTCTCACAGCGCGAGCGGAGCTTCCCCCAGATGTCCTGGGTATCCGAAACGAATCCCAGCCGGAACCCGGCCCGGTAGCTCTTGCTGTCGTCCGGAACCAGGTCGACCGCCTTCGTAGCGCCGCCTACGAACACCGGGAGCACCCCGGTAGCCATCGGGTCGAGAGTCCCCCCGTGCCCGATTTTCTTAGTCCCGAAAGCCCTTCTCATGGAAGCCACCACGTCGAACGAGGTGAACTCCTGGGGCTTGTTTATGCAGATTATTCCGGTCATATCGAGTTACCGAGCGCCTTGGCGCATGCCCATACTATTTTCTTCTCCGCGTCCTCAAGCGTGGTTTCGAACGCGCAGCCTGCGGCTCTTGCATGACCTCCGCCGCCGAACTGCTGAGCGATAGCGGAAACGTCCGCGTTCTCGCTCGAGCGCAGGGAAACCTTGTAGAATCCCGGAGTTTTCTCCTTTATGCAGATACCGATATCCACGCCCTCTATCTGGCGCGGTATCGCGGAAAGCGCGCCGACGTCCTCGCTGTCTATGCCCTCGATGGAGTCGATGAGCGACTGCGTAACATCTATCACGGCTATCCTGCCGCCAACGTAGTAGCGTATTCTGCTGAGCGCGAGCTGCTCGAGCTTAAGTCTGCCCTGGCTCTTCATATCGAACATCGCGTAGTTTATCGGCACGATGTCGGCGCCGAGCTTTATCAGCTCTGCGGCGTAGACATGGGTCTGCGGCGAGGTGTTGCTGTACTTGAAGCAGCCGCTGTCCGTCGCGATTCCTGTGTAAAGGCTGTCCGCGATGGAGCTTGTTATCCTTACTTCCTTCATGGAGCTGAGCAGCTCGAACATCAGCTCGGCAGCCGCCGCGTACTCCGGAGCAAGCAGCAGCCGCTCGGCGTATTCGGTATTGCTGACGTGGTGATCTATGCAGAGCTGGGTTTTCTCGCCGACCTCGCGCATTCCGTAAAGCAGCTTTGTATCTGCAACGTCCACGGCCACAATGGTCTCCGGCTCGAACTCCTGCTCCTTCAGTTCGCGGAACATATACCCGAACTTCTTCGGTAACGGGTCGGGGCACGCGGTCCTGGCGAGCTTGCCTATCTGCTGGAGCGCGCCGCAGAGCGCAGTTCCGCAGCCGACCGTATCTCCGTCGGGGCTGCCGTGCATAAGGATAAGGAAGCGGTCGTGCTCACGAAGGAAATTCGCCGCTTCGTTAAGGTCAATTCTCCTCATCAGGCTCCTCCGCTTCTTCGTTCGCCGTATCCTCTACAGGCTTGGGAAGTCCTGCGATTATCTTTTCGATGTGCTCGCTGTACTCAAGGGAATTATCCGGCAGGAATATGAACTCCGGCATTTTTCTCATGCGGATCCTTGCCGCGATCTCCCTCTTGAAGTAGCCGGAAGCGGCGGTCATGCCCTCCACAGCCTTTGCGGTCCTCCCCTCGCCGCCGAGGCACGCGATGTGTACCTTGCAGTAGGAAAGGTCGCTGGTAAGCTCACAGTGAGTTACCGTTACAAAATTCTTTGATACTCTCGGGTCCTTCACGCCGCTCACAGCCGCGGAAAGCTCCCTCTTTATATCCTCGGAAAGTCTTTTTAAGTTGAAATTAGCCATAAAACCTCCCTGTGTGCGGCTCACGCCGCGTCGGAAAACACCGCCGGGGCGCGGAACGCTCCGCACCCGCAGCCGGCGTTATCAGTCTCTGTATTCTTCCATTGTATACGCCTCGAAGATATCGCCGACCTTGATATCGGTGAACTTCTCAAGGCTGATACCGCACTCGTAGCCCGCAGCGACTTCCTTGACGGAATCCTTGAAGCGCTGGAGACCTGCGATCTTGTCGTCGCCGACGATGATACCGTCGCGCACGATACGAACCTGACCGTTTCTGGTGACCTTGCCGTCGAGGACGTAGGAACCAGCAACGATACCAACGTTGGTGATCTTGTAGACCTGGCGTACCTCAACTCTGCCGAGGTCGACCTCTCTGAACTTCGGAGCAAGCATGCCCTTCATTGCGGCGGTGATATCCTCGATAGCGTCGTAAATTACGCGGTAAAGGCGGATCTCGATGCCGTCGCGCTTTGCGTTGTCCTGAGCGGACGGGTGAGGTCTTACGTTGAAGCCAACGATGATAGCTCCGGAAGCCGCAGCGAGCATAACGTCGCTCTCGCTTACAGCGCCGACCGCGCCATGGATAACGCGTACGCGCACTTCCTCGTTGGAGAGCTTCTCAAGGGACTGCTTGACAGCCTCGACGGAGCCCTGTACGTCTGCCTTGACAATGATCGGAAGCTCCTTAACGGTGCCTTCCTCGATGGAGGAGAACAGGTTGTCAAGAGTTACCTGGTGGTAAGCCTTGAACTGCTCTTCCTTAGCTTCCTGGCGGCGCTTCTCAACGAGTTCCCTTGCGAGCTTCTCGTCCTCTACAGCGGCGAATGTATCGCCTGCGGAGGGAACGTCCGCGAGACCCATGATCTCAACAGGAACGGACGGGCCAGCTTCCTTGACGGTTCTGCCCTTGTCGTCGCGCATTACGCGCACTCTGCCGACTGACATACCCGCGATGAGCACATCGCCTGCGTGGAGAGTACCGTTCTGAACCAGCACGGTAGCGATAGGACCTCTGCCCTTATCCAGACGTGCCTCGATGACCGCACCAGTAGCGAGTCTGTCGGGGTTAGCCTTGAGCTCGAGTACGTCTGCGGTAAGGCATACCATCTCAAGCAGTGTGTTGATGCCCTCGCCGGTCTTAGCGGAAACAGGAACGCAGATAACGTCGCCGCCCCACTCCTCGCAAACGAGGTCATACTTGGTCAGCTCTTCCTTTATCTTGTCGGGGTTTGCGCCTTCCTTATCCATCTTGTTGATGGCAACGATGATAGAAACTCCGGCTGCCTTCGCGTGGTTGATAGCCTCAACGGTCTGCGGCATGATGCCGTCGTCCGCTGCAACTACCAAGATAGCGATATCGGTAACGCTCGCGCCGCGCGCTCTCATTGAGGTAAACGCCTCGTGACCCGGAGTATCCAGGAATGTGATGTCGCGGTCGTTGATATGCACTCTGTACGCGCCGATGTGCTGTGTGATACCGCCAGCCTCGGTGGTGGTAACGCTTGCGTGTCTGATATAGTCGAGCAGCGAGGTCTTGCCGTGGTCAACGTGACCCATTACAACAACGACCGGATCACGCGGCTGAAGGCTCTCGGGATCGTCGGGAGTATCCTCGAACAGACGCTCCTCGATGGTAACGACAACTTCCTTCTCGACCTTTGCGCCGAGTTCCTCGGCAACGAGGGAAGCGGTATCGAAGTCGATCGTCTCGTTGAGGTTAGCCATAACGCCGAGGTTGAACAGCTTCTTGATGACCTCGGTAGCTGTCACCTTCAGGCGGGAAGCCAGCTCGGAAACAACGATCTCGTCCGGGATCTGCACCTTGAGCTGCTGCTTTCTTGCGCGCTCAAGCTCCAGACGCTTGAGCTTCTGAGCCTCGGTCTCGCGCTTGCTGTTGTAGGGCTTGCCCTTCTGCTGGGACTTCTGCTGTATCTTCTGCTTGCGCTGGAAGCTCTCGTTGCTCATGCGGGAAGCGGGAGCGATGGTCTCGTAGCGCTCGTTGTACTTGTCAAGCTCAACATAGCTGCCGCGGGTGTCGACCATCTTTGTGACCTGCTCGCCGCGCTGAACAGCCTCGCCCTTCTGCTTCTGCATGGGCGGAGTGTTCACCTTGATCTTGGAGGAGTCGATAGCGGGCTTCTTGATGTTCTGCTTTGCAGAATCAGCCAGCGGGTTAACTGCTTCCTTGCGGACCTCGCCGCGGTTGAAGCCGCCGTTTCTGTTATTGTTGAATGCGGGACGGTCGCCGTTGTTATTGTCGCGGTTAAATCCGGGACGATCGCCGCGGTTGTTGTTGAACTGCGGTCTGTCGCCGTTATTTCCGTCGCGGTTAAATCCGGGGCGGTCGCCGCTGCGGTTATTGTTGAACGGTCTGTCGCCGCGGTTGTTGTTATTGAACTGCTGGCGGTCGCCGTTGGCTCTGGGAGCGGGTCTGTCCTGACGCTCCTGCTGAGCAGGCTTCTGCTCGGGCTTGGACTCCGCCTTTGCTTCCGGCTTCGGCTCGGGCTTTTCTTCCGGCTTGGTTTCGGGCTTTGCTTCTGCCTTGACCTCCGGATTTGCCTCAGACTTGGGCTCTGCCTTGACTTCAGGCTTAGGCTCCGGCTTCGCTTCGGTCTTTGCTTCCGCCTTGGGAGCGGTCTTTGCTTCCGGCTTGGTCTCGGACTTTACTTCGGGCTTTGCCTCTGTCTTTGCTTCAGCCTTAGGCTCCTCTGCGGGAGCTTCTTCCTTCTTTGCGGCAGGCTTCTTTCTTGCAGCAGGCTTCTTCTCCTCTGCCTTGGGCTTCTCGGTTTTCTTGTCAGCGGTAGCCTTGAAATATTCGTCAAAGTCCTTGACTTCGCCCTTCTTCGAGAACACATCGAGAACGTAGCTAACCTCCTGATCCGTAAGGGAGGTCTGCGCCTTCTTAGTTCCCTCGAACGCACCCTCGAGCAGCTCAATGACTGCGCTGCGGTCTGCGCCGATATCAGCCGCTATATCCTGTACACGATACTTTTTGTTATTTGGCAATGTAACTTTCCTCCATACTATTCACTTATATGTCTTGTGATAGAGCCGTAAAGACCCGCGTCGAGCACCAGAAAGATACCCGTGCGCTTTCCGACAGCTTCCTTCGCGTCGTCCATCGTGAAATCTCCGTGGACGACCGGTGTGCCGCGCTTCTCTGCATGAAAGCAGATCTCCTTTTCTGTTTTCGGCGACACGTCCGAAGCCAGAATAATGCCCGCTGCCTTTGACTTAGGCGCATTCATTTCCTGCACAGCCGCGTCAAAGCCCATAACGAGCTTTCCGGCACGGCGGCAAAGGCAGATCGTCGAAAGTTCCTTATTTATCCGAGGTCAGCTCCTTTTCGAGAATTTCATATATATCATCGGGAATAGCGCATTTCAGACCGCGTTCCAGCTTTCTGCCCTTCCTAGCCAGCTCAAGACATTCCCTGCTCCGGCAGAGGTACGCGCCGCGTCCCGGTTTCTTTCCGGTGAGGTCTACGGAGAGCTCGCCCTCCTTGCTGCGGACTATCCTCACCGCGCCTTTTTTTCCTATCATTTCACCGCAGCCTATGCACTTACGCATCGGAACGTGCTTTTCCTGCATGGCGGCTCCTTATTCCTCAGCGGAGGACCCGGCGGGAGCCTCAGCCTCTGCGGGCGCTTCCTCTGCGGGCTCCTCGGGAACGTACTCGGTCACGATGAGATCCTCGGGAGTTACCTTGCTCTCAGCCTTGATGTCGATCTTGCAGTTTGTGAGCTTAGCGGCGAGCAGCGCGTTCTGACCCTTGTTGCCGATCGCGAGTGAGAGCTGATTATCAGGAACGATAGCCTTGCACTCCTTCTTCTTGGGGTCGGGGTTGGTAATTACCACGCGGAGTACCTCGGCAGGCTTGAGCGCCTGCTTGATGAACTCCTCGAGATCCTCGCTCCACAGAACAACGTCGACCTTCTCGCCCTTGAGCTCCTTGGTAACGGCGTTGATACGGGACTTCTGAGTACCTATGCACGCGCCCACTGCGTCAACGTTGGGGTCGTTGCTGATGACCGCGATCTTGGATCGCGAACCAGCCGCACGGCTGACAGCCTTGATCTCAACAGTTCCGTCGTAGATCTCGGGGCACTCAAGCTCAAACAGACGCTTGATGAGGCCTCTGTCGGTTCTGGTGATGCGGAGGCTCTGCTTCTTCGCGCCTTCCTTATATTCTTTGGAAACACCGGTGATATATACCTTGATGATATCGCCGACATGAAGCACCTCGCCGGGGATCTGGTCTGCTCTCATCAGCAGTACTTCGTTGTGGTTGATCTCAATAGTTGCATGACCTGTCTTGGGTTCGATCTTTGTAACGAGCGCGGATACAGCCTCGTTCTCATACTCGCCCCACATCTCGCTGAGCTGCTGACGCTCGATGTCGCGGAATCCCTGCTTGATGAGATCCTTCGCGTTCTTGGCTGCGATGCGCTTGAACTCGTGCGGGTCTATCGGAACGCGGATCTTATCGCCTACCTGCGCCGCCGGGTTGAGCTTGCGCGCTTCTTCGAGAACTATCTCGATCTCCGGCTCATACAGGGTGTCGACCACCTCGATGACTTCCTTAAGTACGCTTACGTTGAAGATCTTCCTGTCGAAATCTATGTTGACGAACACGCACTCGCTGTCCTTGTCCTCAACATGCATGCTGGTCTTGAGGCTCTTTTCGATAGCGCTCTTTATCTTCTCAGCGAACACGTCCTTGTCGATACCCTTTTCAGCAGCGTAAGCGGCAAGCGCGTCAAAAAATTCAGTGATGTCGTTCTGGGGCTGCTGTACTTTCTTCTTAGCCATTTTCCGTTAATTCCTCCATTAAAAAATTAAGCCGCGGTCACTCGCCGTCTTCTATCAGTTCGTGATCGTCAAAATCGTCATAGTTCATTGCCGAGATATCGGCGGCGGGAAGCGAGATCTCCCCGAAATCGCCGGTCAGCGTGATCTTTTCTCCGTCGTATCCCGAAAGAACGCACTTGAAGTCCTTGGACGGCGCGCCATCGCACAGCTTGTAGGTCTTGACCCTCACCTTTTTTCCTATCGACTGCTCAAGCTGGGCAAGTCTTCTCACGGAACGCTCAAGCCCCGCAGAGCCTATCTCCAGATAGTCGATCTTGTCGATGAAATACTGCTCGTCGATGATGGAGTTTATCTCACCGTCGATGGATTCGCAGTCGTCGATGGAAACGCCGTGCGGCTTGTCGATGAAGATACGCAGATACCATTTTGCGCCCTCCTTCGCGAACCAGACGTCCCACAGCGAGAAACCGTGGCCCTCGACTATCGGTCTTACCGCGGCCTCAGCCGCAGCCTCGATAGTGCTGAACCCCTTTGCAAGTGCCATTAAGCCAGCTCCTTTCAGAATATGCAGCAGGACAGGCAAAAACCGCCTGACCCCGATTAAAACTTAAAGACTGGAGCGAAACCCCAGTCTTTAATCTAATCTATCTTGTATTATTATACCACGTTTATTTCAGAAAATCAATAGGGATTTTAAAAAAAGATAAAAAAACGTGCATTGTCAGTCTGCTATCAAATTCAATCAGAAACCTCGCACACTTTTCTCTCGTTTTCTTTGATTTTCTAAAAGCTTTTTCAAGAAATATCTTGACAAATAAAAAGAAATATGATACAATCAAACTAGAAAGAAGGTGATCCTCCATAGATAATGACAGAATAATCATCGAACTGCTTAACCGCGTGCTTTTGCTTGAAGAAAAAGTCGATAAGCTGTCTCGCATAATAAGTGAAAATCAGGAAGGTGATAATAACAATACAACACAGTCAAAAAAAATGTACGATTCAACAAAATACTTTTTTAATGGTATACCATATGGAAAAGGCAGGCTAGTTCTTGCAATAGTTAAGCAATATTGCTCTGACAATCCACAACTGTCAGCCGAAGAATTGATTTCAACATTCAATCCTAAACTTCAGGGGTCACTTGGCGTAGTAAAAACTGTTGATGATGTAAAGCGAACCTGCAAAGATTATATAAGGCGTTTCTTCTTTAATGAGAACGATATAATCCATACCCAAACACATGATTGCGTGGTTTGCAACCAATGGGGCAAGTTCAACATTGATAATTTGATACTGCGTGCAAGAGAACTGGGCTACACGATAACCACAACCACTATTTTTTAAGGAGGGTTCACTATTATGTATGATTCGTTCTATAATTTTCTCGTTTCAAAGAAATATTCCGAATACACCGCCACAGGAAACAAAGGAACCGTATACAGTTACTGCCGTGCAATAGAAAGCGTTTTAAAAAAAGAAGGTATTACATGGGAAACTCTCACCAACAGAATAGACCAGACCGTTAAAAATTATGATCGCGGTGGAATATATGAAGAATTCGGGAACAAATCACACCGCACAGTTATAAATGCACTGAAGGCTTTCCAATTATTCTGCAAAAGTTAACAAGTCATACCTTGACAAATCCCCAAAATCGTGCTATAATCAAACCAATGAATACGAAAAGCTGTGACAAGAAACAGTAGGCACATCGGATTTTCAGAGAGACGGCGGCAGGTGCGAGCCGTTATTGAAGATATGCCGAACCCGTCTTAGAGCTGCGCCCGGAACCCGCAGGAATGCGGAAGTAAGCGGCGCCGGTGCTCACCGTTACATGAGAAAGCGTTGCAGACGCTGAGCGCGGGGTCTCCCCGAATCCAGGTGGTAACACGGACTTTGTACAGTTCGCCCTGAGCCTTTTTAGGTTCAGGGCTTTTTGTATTCTCTGAGAAATTTCGAAACAAGACGAAAGGAAGAAAACACATGAAACTTGAAAAGTTAGTAGGCGACCGCTTCAAGCAGCGCCCCTCCGACTGCAATATCGACAGCCACGCGCTGATGATACGCGGCGGCTACATGAAGTACGTTGCAAACGGCATTTTCTCCAGCTACATGCCCTTAAAGCGCATAACCCGCAAGATAGAGCAGATAATCCGCGAGGAGATGGACGCTATCGATGGTCAGGAGGTATCCTTCCCTGTTGTAATGCCAGCGACCCTCTGGCAGGAATCCGGCAGATACGAGAGCATCGGCAGCGAGCTTCTCCGCTTCACCGACCGCAACAAGGCGCAGATGGTCCTCGGCATGACCCACGAGGAAGCCGCTGTGCAGCTCGTCCGCGAGTATGCGAACAGCTACTCCAAGTATCCGTTCATGATCTACCAGATACAGACCAAGTTCCGCGACGAGGCGCGTCCCCGCGGCGGACTTATCCGCGTGCGCGAGTTCACTATGAAGGACGCGTATTCATTCCACACCTCCCAGGAGGATCTCGAGGAATACTACATGCGCTGCCACAAGGCTTACGAGCGTATCTATGCGCGCGCAGGCATTCCCGAGGTAATTTCCGTAAAGTCCGACTCCGGCATGATGGGCGGCAGCATTTCCCATGAGTTCATGCTGCTCACTCCTATCGGCGAGGACTCCATCGCGATATGCAAGGACTGCGGATTCCGCGCTAACATGGAAGCGGCTGAGTCCATAATTGAGAACACCCGCGACGCCGAGAGCCAGCCCCTCGCCGAGGTACACACCCCGAATATCCACACCATCGAGGAAATCTGCGAGTTCCTGCACACCCCGCAGGACAAGAGCTGCAAGGCGGTAGTATACCAGCGCAACCACGACGACAGCTACGTTGTAGTGTTTATCCGCGGCGACCTCGATATCAACGAAACTAAGCTCACAAACTTCCTCGGCTGCGATATCCACCCGGCTGTTATCACTCCGGAGTGCGGACTCAACGCGGGCTACATCGGGCCGGTAGGTCTCCCCGAGGGCATGACCGTGCTGTTCGACCGCTCCCTCCAGAACACGAACAACCTCTCCTGCGGCGCAAACAAGGAGGAGTACCACTACACAGGTCTCGACATCGACCGCGACTGCAAGAACGTTGAGTACCACGACTTCGCGAAGATCATCGAGGGCGGTATCTGCCCGAGCTGCGGCAAGAAGCACATCACAATCTCCCGCGGCATCGAGGTCGGCAACATATTCCAGCTCGGAACCAAGTACACCAAGAGCATGGGCATGACCTACCTTGACAAGGATGGTAGCACTCAGACTCCTATCATGGGCTGCTATGGCATCGGCGTAGGCAGACTTGCCGCTTCCGTATGCGAGGCTCACCATGATGATTACGGCCCCATCTGGCCGATGGCTATCGCTCCGTGGCAGGTGCACATCTGCGCAGTACGCGCCGACGACGCCGAGGTCAAGGAGAAGGCAGACGCACTCTACGAGGAGCTCCAGAAGCGCGGCGTAGAGGTGATCTACGACGACCGTGCAGTAAGCGCAGGCGTAATGTTCTCCGACGCCGACCTGCTGGGAATCCCGCTCCGCGTTATCGTAAGCCCGAGAAACCTCAAGGACGGCGTAATCGAGATCTCCGCACGAGACAAGAGCTTCAGCGAGAAGCTGAACCCCGCCGACGTCGCAGACCGCATTCAGGAGAAAATAGCTGAACTCATGCAGTTTGACGTAGAATAAAACCAGTCCCCGGGGCACCGCTCCGGGGATTATTATAGCGAAAACCGGGACAGGAAAACTGCCCCGGTTTGTTTATTTGTTGACCTCGACAAGCATTTTGTCGAATTCTTCCTGGGTTATCGGCTTGGAGTAGTAGAATCCCTGCGCCGAATCGCAGCCGCAGTCGCTCAGGAACGAAGCCTGCTCCGGAGTTTCCACGCCCTCCGCGATGATATCGAGACCGATATCACGCGACATTGAGATCGTGTGCGAGATAATCTTCCGTCCGCGGCTGGACTCCATGAATTCCGAAAGGAACCCGCGGTCTATCTTGAGTACGTCGAACTGCGTCTTTTGCAGCATGTTCAGCGATGAATACCCGGAGCCGAAATCGTCCATCAGCATGGTGAATCCCGCGTCCTTCATCTTCTGAACTACGTCGGAAACTCCCTCGGAATCAGTGGTTTCAGTTATTTCAAGCTCCAGCAGCTTTATCGGGATATCGTACTTGTTCACGAGGTGCAGCATTTCGCCCACCACGTCGAAGGTGTGTATGTACTCCCGGGAAATGTTCACCGATATCGGAACCGGCTCTATTCCCTTGTCTATCCACTCGCGGATTTTCCTGCACGCGCTCTCCCAGATTATCTGGTCGAGCTTCAGTATAAATCCGTTCTCCTCGAACACCGGAACGAAATCCGCCGGAGATATCATGCCCTTTTCCGGGTGGATCCACCTTGCAAGCGCCTCCGCGCCGATTATCCGCTTGGTGGAAATGCTGAACTTCGGCTGGAGGTACATCACGAACTGACCGTCAAGCAGCGCGTTCATCATGTCGTCCTCGATGGACTGCTTCTTGTGAAGCTCGCTCTTCATTCTTCCGTTGAAGAATCCTATGTTGTTCAGGGCATTCCCCTTTATCGACTGTCGCGCCAGCGCGGCGTTATCGCCGTGCCTGCGTATATGCAGCGACCTGTCCTCGACAATCGCAACGCCGAAAATCAGCCTGTACTCCATGTTCTGGAATCCGGTCAGCATGCTTTCAATCCTGTGGATAAAATCAAGCAGGTCGGAGTCGCTTGAGAACGTAGTCACCACCATGAAAACATCAGCGTTCAGCCGTGCGAAGGGCTGTTCCTCGCTGCAAATCAGTCCCAGCGTGCCGTACAGAAACTCAAGAAGCTCGTCGCCGGCTTCAACGCCGTACTTTTCGTTGATAAGCTTGAACCGCTCAACATCGAACTGGATAAATGCTATCTCCTCGTTAGGGTGGCGCTTTATCATCTCCGCAGCCTCGTCGCTGAAAATACGCGGGTCGCGGTCTGACGAAAAGCCGCTCAGCACGCGGCGGTCAAAAAGTTCGCGGCTCGTGTAAGGTCTGATGGTGCCGTGTACGGCGATTATCCTGCCGCCGTCGTCCTTCAGAAAATGCGCGTAGAACCCGCACAGCCGGAATTCTCCGTCCGCTGACAGCTTCATGCGAATATCTGCGGCGAGGCTCATTCTGTCGCTCCCGGAGATCGTCCCTTCCTCTATGCACGAGGAAAAGATATTGAAGGAAGGCAGGGACTGCGGGTCGATCAGCCCGCTTTCGCGAAGATACTCCAGCGGATCGCCCGAAACGTCTGCAAATATTCCGGAGCCGGCGGAAACGACAGTCCCCGCTGCGCAGTCCCAGAGGAAATGCGCGGAATTCTTGTCACGTTCCAGCATTTCATAAAAAAGCTTTATGTCCTTTTCTGTGATATTACTCATTGCACCACCGCCTTTCCTTGTTTTGTTCTGTTAACTCTTATACAATTATACCACATACGCTCGTATTTTTCAATAGTTTTTGTTAAAAATGCAATAGACAGTTTAAATTCTGTGTCAAATAATATCGCAATTCATTCCATTCTTATACTTTTATAGTAATCCAGTGCAGAAAAACTGCGTTCCGTGCGGGCGAGGAAGTAGTTTTCGGTAACTATGCCCAGCAGCTTTGCAGCCTGCGGCGAAACGCTGAAACGGAACGCCTCGTCAAGCCTTGCGTAAACGATATTCTGCATAGCCCCGAGAAGCTCCCGGGTAAGCACGAAGTAACGCCCGCTGTATTCCCTGTCGAAGCAGTCGCCGCAGATGAGTTCGCCGCTGTCCGGCAGGAAGAACATCTCGTCATGCTCTCCGCAGCCGCAGTTGCAGCAGCCGCGAAGATCCGGAAAGTACCCCAGCATGCAGGAAAACCGCAGCTCGAACGCCGCCTTTACACATGCGAGCCGAGCCGTATCCCGCGCCATTTCAGCCTCGTAAAGCGATATCGCGAAGAACCTCACCAGGCTGTCAGAACCCTCCGCCGCCTGCTCCTGCGGGGTGCAGAACTTCACCGCCTGCGCGAAGTAGGAGCCGAGCGCGAGTTTCTCAATATCGCTTCCCAGCTCGTGGAAGCTCCGCTTAGGCTTCGCTGAGTTCACCGAGTACCGCTGCTTGGTTTTATTAAGGCAGAAGGTGGCATAGGAAAACAGCCCGCACGACCCTAAAAGCGAGCTGTTGATCTTCTTCACACCGTGGGCGGTCGCCTCGATTATGCCCTGCTCGTCGGTGAGGATATCAATAAAGCAGTTGCTTTCGCCGATATCCCGCCGCCCGACGACTATACCGTCATAGGTAAAAAGCAAATCCGTACCTCCAGTTTAGTCCTCGTCGTACATTCCAAGGTCGGAGATAACGCGTTCGCGGTTTCTCCAGTCCTCCTTGACCTTCACGAAGCATTGCAGGTTGACCTTAGCCTGAAGCAGGTCCTCCATATCCCCGCGCGCCATGGTGCCTATCTGCTTGAGGCGCTCTCCGCCCTTGCCGATGATCATTCCCTTGTGGCTTTCCTTCTCGCAGATGATTACAACGCTGATGTCGATTATCTCAGTGTCACCCTTCATGCGGGACTTGAATTTCTCGACGTCCACAGCAACGCCGTGGGGTATCTCCTCCTGCATGACGCGGAGTATCTTCTCGCGGACAATCTCCGAGCACATAAAACGCTCGGTGCGGTCGGTGGCGATGTCGTCCGGGAAGAAGTGCTCTCCCTCGACTGCGAAGCGCTCCAGCACCGGCATTATCTGATCGGTGTTTATGCGGTTCTTGACGGATATCGGGATTATCTCCTCGAAGTCGTAAAGCTCGGAGTACTGCTGGATTATCTTGAGTATCTCGCTCTTGTCCTTCAGCAGATCGACCTTGTTGAGAAGCAGCACCACAGCAGTCCCGTGGGAAGCGAAGCTGTGTATCAGATCCTGCTCGATGGAGGATATCTTCTTTGTTACGTCCGCCATGAGGATGGCGCAGTCCACGTCGTCAACGCTCTGCCGTATGGACTTCACCATGTGCTCGGAAAGCTTGGTCTTTGGCTTGTGCATACCCGGCGTATCCATGAAAACGTACTGCGTATCGCCCTTGGTGAGCACGCCGTTTATGCGGTTTCGCGTAGTCTGAGGCTTCTCGCTGACTATGGATATCTTCTCGCCGACCAGCAGGTTGGTGAGAGAGGATTTTCCGGCGTTTGCGCGCCCCGTTATTGCAATGAATGCGTTCTTAGTCATTATCTTTCTTCCTTGTGATACTTGTAAACCAGCCTGAACTGCCAGAAGGCAACAGGCGTTTCCGCGCTTATATCAGCTTCCTGAACTGCGCGCCACTCGTCAGGCGAACTGCACTCCGCAGTAAAGCCGCACATTTCCTCAGTGACCCCGCTGAACGGCACGGTTTTCACGTTGAAAACCTGCACCACGCACTTTCCAAGACCCGCGCCATCGGTGACGATCAAATACTCGCCGCGCCGCGGAAGCTCCCCGGACTGAACGCTGAGGTCAGCGCGCTTTTTCCCGCGCATAACAAGCTTCGCGAGCCTGTCCGCCTCGTCAGCCGTTTTCCCGAACCTGACAACGCCGGAACACCTGGTCTCCGGCGGGATATCCTTATCTTCCAGGAATGCGCTCCAGAGCCTCTCGTGCTGTTCAGCGATAAACTTCCCGTACATATCCGGGCGCTTTCTTGCAGTAACCCGCAGCGCTTCACGGTTCTGCCACTCGGTGACGGTGCGGTGGTCTCCCGTGAGGAGCACCTCCGGTACCCTGCGCCCGTGCCATTCCTCCGGGCGGGTGTACTGCGGGAACTCCAGCAATCCGTTGTAGTGGCTCTCGATGCTGTAGGCGTCCTCATTCGGAAGCACCCCGGGCTGGAGCCTCGCCACAGCGTCCGCGACTATCAGCGCTGGAAGCTCCCCGCCGGTCAGCACATAATTCCCGACCGACAGCTCCTCCACTTCAAGCTCGTCCAGCACGCGCTGATCTATGCCCTCGTAGTGGCCGCACAGCAGGATAAGCCACGGCTCCTGCGCGAGTTCCTGCACCTTCTGCTGGGTCAGCACCTCGCCCTGCGGGGACATGTAGATTATCCGGGGCCTGCCCTCGCCCTGGGACTTTATCGCGGAAATGCAGTCGTAAACCGGCTGAGCCTGCATGAGCATTCCGGTGCCGCCGCCGTAGGGCTTGTCGTCAACGCGGCGGTGCTTGTTTTCGGTGTATTTCCGGATATCGTGGGTGTGCACCTCGATAAAGCCGTTTCTGATTCCCCTGCCGACTATGCTCTCGTTAAGCACGCCGCCGCACATTTGAGTGAACAGCGTTGCAATGTCGATCCTCATTCGCCGTCTCCGTCAACAGCGTCCTCAAACAGCCCCGGGAGCGGTCTGATGATCATTTCGCCAGCGTCGATGTCGGTCTTGAGCACGACTTCGTCGATACACGGGAACATAAGCTCCGTGCCGTCCTCCCTGCGAATGGAGTACACGTCGCTAGCGCCGTTCTGGTAAACGTCGGTGATCTTGCCGTAGACAATGCCGGAATCCGCGTCCTTTACGGTCAGCCCGATTATATCCTGAATGAAGTACAGCCCTTCTTCAAGCTCCGCGTCCTCGCGGTCGAGGTACAGAACCTTTCCGATGAGCGGCTGAGCCTGCTCTATCTTGTCGATACCGGCGAACTTCATCACGACTACGTTCTTGTGCGGGAAAGCCCTGGTTATCTCCATGGGGGTCTTTCCCTTGTCGAGGTAGAGCGTGTCGAAATCGCACAGCACCTCAGCGCTGTCGCAGTAGTACTGCACCCGTACTTCCCCGCGTATTCCCTGGGTCGCAACTATTTTTCCTATCTCAAGAAACTGTTTTCTCATGTCGTTTCCTCTTACAGACCTATCTTGATGATCTCGTCGAATCCCTGCTGCTTTGCCTTTGAGTAAGCCTTGTCAGCCTTCTTGCGGTTGGCTACGGCGATGAGCGTAACGTCGCTCTCAGCCTGGAGCTCGTCGGATTTCGCGATAGCTTCCAGGATCGCCTCCGGGCTGTGCAGAATAGCCACTTTCCTGCGGCAGCCTGCAAGCTGGATATTGTTCTCGGTAACGATGGAGAAAATACGCTCGAAGCCGATGGAGAAGCCGACCGCAGGAACAGTGTCCCCGGTGAATCTGCCAATGAGGTTATCGTAGCGTCCGCCGCCTGCGACAGTCCCGCCAAACTGCTTGCTTGCGACCTCGAAAACTGTGCCGGTGTAGTAACCCTGACCTCTTACAAGGGACGGGTCGAACTCAACGGTGTAGCTGTCGGAGAGCTTGTCGGCAGTCTCAATGATAGTGCGGAGCTGTTCGAGCGTTTCCTTGGCGTCCTCGGAGCAGTACTGCGCCATGTCGTCGAGGGTGAGCTTACCCTTTGCGAGAAGCCCGGACAGGCTGTTGACCGCTTCCTCGGGCATGCCCTTTTCGCGGAGCTCTGCTGCTACGCCGTCGGCGCCTATCTTGTCGAGCTTGTCAAAGCTTACGGAAACCGTGTCAAGGGAATCCTCCGGGAATCCCATCGTGAGCAGGGAATTTCTCAGCACCCTGCGGTCGTTAACACGCACGGTGAACTCCCCGATGCCGATTTTTGAAAGCGCCTTAGCGGTAACGGAGATAAGCTCGATTTCGCAGCACCATGAATCCGAGCCGAGTATGTCGATATCGCACTGAACGAACTCACGGAGCCTGCCGCGCTGGGGACGCTCCGCACGGTACACCTTGTCGATCTGAATGCACTTGAACGGGGAAGGCAGACTGTTGCGGTTATTCGCGTAGTAGCGGGAAAGCGGCAGGGTCAGGTCGTAGCGCAGACCGAGATCGCACAGTTCCTTTTCGTCGACCGGGTTCTTTGCAAGCGCTTCTGCGAGCTTGTCGCCGCGCTTCATTATGCGGAAGATGAGGTTAAGATTGTCGCCGCCGTCGCTCTTGTCGAGGTTCTCTGCGCTCTCAATGGCAGGGGTGTAGATACGTGTGAATCCGCTTGCGGTGTAGGTTTCAAGAATGAGGTTCATCAGGCGGTCGCGCTGTGCCGCTGCCTCGGGTAAATATTCCTGCATGCCCTTCTGGGGTTTTATGTTCATGTTCGTGTTTCCTTTCGTTTATAAATACTGGATAAATCCGGTCTTTTCCGTTCTGTCATAGCCTGCGCGCTCGTAGAAATTCAGCGTGCCGGGAAGCTTCGAGCCGGTCATGAGAATGAGCCGGTAGCAGTTCTCGCGCTTCGCGATCTCTTTTGCGTACTCAAGGCAGGCTGTCGCTAATCCTCGTCCCCGGTAATCCGGGTGAGTGACGACGTTTTCGACCCATGCGTACGGGCGCGGGCCGTGGGTGAGGTTCGGGACGATAACGCAGGTAACGGTCGACACCAGCTTTCCGTCCTCCTCGGCTGCGATAAGATGGTAGTCCGGGTCGTTCACCAGGCGCCCCCACAGCGGGCGGGTAAGCTCCGCAGGCGGGACGGAGGTCTCGTGCAGATGCAGATACAGCTCCATGAGCTGTTCGTATTCGTCCATGCGTACTTCTCTTATCACAGGCTTTCCCCCTTTTCTTTATATACAGTTTTATTTTACCACAAAATCGTCCTTATTTCAAGAGGGAACACAAAAAACCTGCGAATTCCGCGAAATACACAAAAGCCGCCCTTCCGGAGCGGCTCTGTATGTCTAAATGTGACCCTTCCCGGGAAGTCTGGAAGCAGTGATGTTGTATAAGGCAAAACTGCGCAAATTGCCATCAAAAGCATGAAACGAAGCGAAGTTCATCAGAGTTACCCATCAGGCTGTCAGATGAGGACTGTCAGCCAGAATCAGATTCTGTATCAGGTAGAGCAGCATTAATTCCAGGTCGCACGGCTTATCCCCGCGTTCTCCTTTTCTGAATAATCAACAAGCCTATAAACTTCTAAAGGTTCAAAATTAATCTCTGCTTCAGGAAAAATCATTCCTGCATTTAAGGCATTTTGAAGAGTTTTTGCATACTGTTGCCTACTGTCTGTATTACTGTTAAAGAAAGATGTTTCTTGAGCTTGTGCTGATTGTTCTTGCGTTAATTCATCTGTGTTTATATGTATCAACTCCTTTTCTAGGTATAAGAAAAGGATCTCAAGTGCGTGACTTGAGATCCTTTATAATGTTGCTTTGTAAATTTATCTGTTACAAACTTATCAATTACCATGGCTCAAACACTTCAGAGTCATCCATTCCCTCATCTATATGGATGTCTTTTTTGCCGTCCATGATGTCCTGGGCTTCCTGGTTGATGCGGGCAGCTTCGGCTGGTGAAAGTCTGTGTCTGCCAGGAAGGTCAAAGCCCTTGTCTGTAATATTAGTAGCTCCGTCTGGTACATCATAACCATATATTTCTCTGAACTGGCCATACGTCAGATCGCTGCCTGGAATCTTGTCTTTATCACTCTTACTTGCTGACGATGGTGTAGAGGTTTCTGATGGGATAACTGTTACTACTTCTTCGGTGTGAACAGGTTCTGGATGTGGTTCTGTGGTGTGTGTTTGCTCGATAGGCTTCGTAGTGTCCTTATCATTAAGCGTTGAATCTGCTAAAGATTCTGCTTCAGCAAGTAAGATACTGTCTGGTGTGATAATATCTTTATTATCTGTTACAATGTTAATGAAGTCATCATATACTTCAATATCATAACCTAGATAATGCTCAACAGCTTCTGGTGACATCTTAAGCATATCCCCTGCTAAGATGATTTCCTTTGTGCTGATGTTTTCGTCTTTCTCACCTGTCGAGTATTCTATAGTAATTGTGTCAGCTTCAGTTTTGAATTCCAGCTTAAGATTGCTTACTGCAGCTGTATGAAGATAAAGTGCCTGTTCATCTAAAGCATAATTGGCAACACCATAACCTGGCAGCACAGAGGACACCTCGATCATGCCATCTGGAGTTGTTGTCATGCCTGTTTCAATATTATTTACATAAATAGCATATGTGACAGAATTAAGGGTAGCTTCTGTATCCTGTGCCTTGCGGTCCTCATAAGTTGCTGGCTGCTCTTTACCTGCTGAACGTTTGAGAAATGTGCTTAAGATATCTTCTGCAGTCTGTGTCAATCCGTAGTAGATACGCTCGCCAGTACCTGTCTTGCGCAGAAGGTTGTACATGTCCTTGGAGGCTAGTTTACCATCTGCTAAATAGCATACTGTACGCCCGGAGATGATATACTGGTTGCCTGATGGGTCTGTATAAAGTGGGAGACCAGGGATACCTAGGAATGTTTCGCCATTAGGGTTGTCTCCGCCTGGGTCTGCTTCTGCTAAAGCTTTATCCTGGGTTTCCTTGACGTCGGGATTGTCATACCAGTATTTGTACTTTATGGAGAAGGTGTTGGCGTCGTGGGTTTCATCGTTGATTCCTGGGTTGATGTCATCTGTCAGTTCTTCTGTATACGGTGTTGAGACCTCTGTGGTGATTGATGGTGGGTAGAGATCTACATCCGATACGGTGGGTTGCTGTGAGCAGCCAGTGAAGAAACTAGTTGTCAACGCTGCTAAAGATACTGCGACAACTGTTTTGCGTACTGCGTCTTTTATTGAGAACATATCTTGTTCCTCCTTTGTCTGATGTTATTATAGCATGGTAACCTCTAAAAACCCACAAAAATTAAGGCAAATAGAGGCATTTAGCATAATC
>ERZ779840.1838-NODE-1838-length-19353-cov-11.183024_pt1 | contig 19353 bp, 20 predicted proteins | sample MGYA00511561_ERZ779840 | MGnify/ENA primary metagenome ERZ779840 (study PRJEB29588, sample SAMEA2162036) | human gut metagenome | biome: human gut; feature: human-associated habitat; material: faeces | place: Denmark | collected 2008/2010 ...
GATGAACTCGTTTTTGCTGCGGCAGTTATCTTCCTGATACCACCGCTCTATTTTTGCGGCTGTTTCATCCGTCATACGGAAATTCAGCCTATTTTCATTTTTGCTCATCATTCCCTCCAATCTGCCGTAAGGCACGCTTGTTTTTGTTGAAACGCCTGCGCTTGCGGGAACAAAGACGCCAGCCGCTCAAAAAGTTCACTCAAAAGGCACCACAACCGCCTGCGCTGAAACCCCCGTCAACTGCCCGCACTGCGGGCAGAAGTGACTGGACAGAGCGTCGGTTCCGACGCCATCCTTTTATCCTGCTTTCTTTTTCGTCCTTGGAAAAGCTGTGAAAGGCGTAGGAAATGCAGTCATACCAACGTTTCCAACACCTCCGACACAAACGCCGCAACGTTCGTTTCAAAGGGCTGCGGCGGGTACACACGCCACCACAGCCCCTAACCGCGCACACAGCGGCTCACAGGGCGAAACAGGGGCGTTTTGGATGGGGGTGCTATCTCTACCCTCGGAGCGTTTTACGCAGTTCGGAAACCCTGCGCGGCCGGGTGTCAGAACGGCAAACTTTGCCGCTTTTGGGCCTTGGTCGAGGGGAATCTCGAAGAACGCAGAGAGAGCCTTTGGGACAGCGATGCGCATGATGCGCGTCGCTGTTCCGAGGCGTCGCGGCCCCGCTGGGCCGCGTGATCCCGTTGCTGTTCCTCTCACCGCATCGATGGGTCTCACGGTTCTTTTCGATCACAGCAATAGAACACAGAGAACATATCTGCCGGTTTCACACGCTGGTCTGCTCCATGCGTCTTGCCACCTGCTGACGTTCCCGTGCCCGCTCCGCGGCATCCAACTGCCGCTGATAAAACTGGTCGATGGAAAACTGGATCGGCAGGATCGTGTAGAGCAGACTTCCGTTTTGCTTGCGCCCGTCCCGCGTGATGATGTTGGTGCGCTCTGTGACGATGAGCCCGCGTTCCTCCAACTCCTGCACATACTTCCGCACGGTGTTGCGGCTCATGCCCACCGCCTTGCCGATGGTGGCGTAGCTGGGATGGCACTGATAGGTTCTGCGGTCTTCGATGCGGAGCAGGTAACCGTAGACAGCGATCGCGCCGTGAGACAGACCCAGCTGATAGATTTCATTGGGCAGAGGAAAATAGTTTTTGATCGGATCGCGCTTTGTCCAGGTTCTCATCTGGCACCTCCAGTCTGCCGCTCTACCCACTGTTGGAATTTATCCTTGGGCACCACGAACCGACTGCCGATGCGCACAGACGGAAATACTTCTTCGTGCATCAACTCGTAGGCACTGGAGATGGACACGCCCAGCACCTTTGCCACCAGTTCCGCGTTGAGGAACAGCGGCAATTCATCGTAGCTGTGATAGGTTGATATTTTCAAAATCGTTACCTCCAATAGAATTCAGAGAAAAATTACTTGCGTTTCGGAGGTCCCTCTGTTAGACTGTTTGCAGATGGAGTCTGCGTTTTCCGAAACGCGGCACGCCGCTGGACTGCTGCAACAGTTCAGCGGTTTTCCTTTTTGTAGGAACGATGTATGTTTCTTCCCCCTTTCTTTGTTCTCTGCCACGCACCGTACCCGTTCCTGCCCTGCGGCCTTGTTTGACCTGCACGGCGTTTTCGCTGCCTTGGTACGCTCGACCGCTTTGCTGCGGCGTCCTGGCGTTACTTCTCCGGCGTGTATCATCTCCGGTGATGGGTATTCAGTTGTCGAGGTGCTTTTTCGGATTTGTGACCGTCTTTTTCATTGACAATCCGCAGCCCTCATGTTAGACTAACTGTAAATTACTTTTGACAGTCTTTCCGTGTTTGTATGGTAACATACTTTTCGCCCCTTGTCAAGACTGCTTGTATTTCTATATTACGATTGTCTATTTTGAGGTGATCTGCCATGTGGTATGCCAAAATGTATTTCTCTGAGGGCAGAGAGATTTTCCAGTATGATTCCCTTGGTATGCAAGGCGTTCCGGACGTCCAGAAGGAGTTCCCCTTTCTGGAAAGCCTGCTTGCCTTTCAGGAACTGGACTGTGCGGAAGTGACGCCGATACTGCAAAGCATCACTGATAACTGGAGCCGGTTTATCGCAGAGGATGACAGGGACGCACTTGAGAACTTCAAGAGAAAACTGGGGAGGTTAGCCTCCATACACATTTATTTTCGACTTCTCTATGTTCACTGCCGCTATCGCCAGTCAGCGATGTACATTCAAAATGACCGAGGCAGTGCGGAGGATGCGCAGATACTGGACGAGCTGCGCCAACTCCCTGAACAGCTTCCGCTGTATCAGCAGCAGATCCAACGCTTTTTTGAGTTGGTGCTGGATGTAGACAGCGCGGGACGGGAGCCGCAGGCACAGGCGGCAAAAAATTACTTTCACGACTCTCCGAAAGATCCCGACCTGTTTTGTTTTCACCCCATCCCGCTCAGCTTTGAGCCGGTGGAGCCGGGGCGGTGTTCGCCGGTGCTGTATTCCTCCAGCATCCGGGACATGATCGACTACTCTCTGCGGAGCTGCGTGGAGCGGAACATTACCGTGCGGCGCTGCAAGAACTGCGGACGATGGTTTCCGCAGACCGGGCGGGTCAGCGCGGAATATTGCGAGCGGCCTGTTCCGAAAGGTCAGCAGCGCTGCCGCGACATCGGCGCTCTGAAGCAGTGGACGCTCCGGCAGGCAAACAATGACGCTTTCAAGGCTTACCGCAAGGAATACAAACGGCGCTTTGCGTGGATCAAGGCCGGACGGATCACCGACCAGCAGTTTTACGATTGGAGTGAACAAGCCAGAGCAGAAAAGAAAAAATGCGATCAGGAGGAGATCTCCCGAGACACATTTTTTGAATGGCTCAAGAAACAGTGAACAACCGCCCATCGGCATCCGTTTTTAAGTGGATGCCGATGGGCAGCTTTTATTGATTACAGTAGTCCAGAATATAAGTCATTGCTATTATGTTGAATAGTAACGGTTATTTAAAGTTTTATGCTGAAAGCCGGAATCATGGATGAATGCACCATAAACGAGTACGGAACCCCACAGGGCGGAGTTATCAACCCTCTGCTGGACAATGTCTTTCTCGACATAATGGATGGGTGGGTTACAAAGCAGTGGGGACATAAGAAAACTCGACGAACTTACCGGACTGCGGGAACCAAGTGAAAGTCGCTTTATCAAACCCCTCTAACTCCAGGATGGCGCATACGGTATTGTGCTGCCATAGGTGTTCTCGCAACGGATACAAGGTACTGCTGGCGAATCTGCAGGGAACAGGTAATCGCGCCGTGTGGTGTCTTTGCCACCGCTTCCAAAGCGTTGTCCAGCAGGTTGAAGAGAAAGCCGCACAAAGTGCCCTCATCGATGGGGAGGGCCTCTGGCAGCAGTGCGGTGACGTGGAAAGCAATTCCCGGCTCCTGCGTCTGGGCGCCGATGCGCTGCAAAATGGTGTTGACGGTTGGGTTCGCCGTGTAGACCTTGGGCAAAAGCTACTCCAACTGCTCATCCAAATGGCCCAGATAGTCATGGATGGCATTCATAAGTCTGGCGTATAGATACCTTCCCGCTATTTTGCCAAAAAGAACCAGCTGATGTTGGAAAATCCAACACCAGCTGGTTCTACTGCAAAACAATATTGGCAATCGAAAATAAAACGTTGCTTTTTGAGGAAATGCTGATTATTTGTGTTTATTATTACTCTTAACATTTAATGTGACACAAAGGGCATCCGTATGATTGATATAGCTGTGAGGAACATTAGACTCTAAGTAATAAGAGTCGCCTGCGCACATATCTACTAACTGTTCTCCAGCTCGAAGTTGCATCTCACCGCTAAGCACATAGACAAATTCTTCGTCTGAGTGAACGAGAACTTCGGTTTCTCCTTTGCCTAATGTAAGCACAAATGGAGCCATGCAGTAGGTCTGATAATTATTGAGAACCAGTTTTGTTTTATGAACGACAGGATGTGGTGGCGTTTCAGGAGATCGCTCCAATGTTTGCGGCTCTACAAAACTAAGCAGATCCTGAAGCGTTGTATCAAGAGCCGTTGCAATGACTTGAAGAGTGGCAAAGGGAGGCTGTTTGTCACTGCGTTCAATTTTGGAAAGGTAGCCCTTTGTGAAGCCTGTGCGCTTGGCCAGTTCTTCTAAAGTCAGTCCCTTTTGTTTTCGGAGAATTTTGATGGATTCATTTGTCAGCATGTCTCCTCTGCCTCCTTTTGATGCAGCAACAGAGATGTGTGCCACATGCTCGTAATGCGTACCCGCATTATAGCAGACTTTGGTAGAAGAATCAATTGTTGCCATAGTGCCCCCACAGATTTAAAGCAGTTTTTAGTTCAGCACATGACTCGCTAGCATCCTCCAGAGAAATGCCTGCCATGACGGCATCAATTGAAGCTCGCATGGCCTTTGCGCCAGCTTCAGCACCATCAGGATGTCCGTGAATAGCACCGCCAGATGCAAGAACGATATCAGTTCCCAACTCAGAAATATAGCGTTCGCTCATTCCAGGGTGAACACCACCGCCGACCACCGGAAAAGTGGGAAGAACATTGCCCAATGAGGTGGTAAGGTGATGTACTGTCATCATGTAGCGACTGTAACGGAGGGGATATCCACCATAAGGCGTGTTAATCACGACCATATCCGCCCCAGCCATTCGAGGCAACTTGCCGCAAATTAAAGGAGAGGAGATGCCATTGAGCTGCCCTTCAAAGTACATCCCAGAACCAGCGTAATGACCTAAAATAGGGACCTTGCAGTGCTCTGCCGCAATTTGGAGCGCCTGTAGTCCGGCAGCAGCGAAATTGACCATGATCATTTCAGCGCCTGCGTCCATAGCTGCGCTTATGTTATCTACAAGGCTTTTTCCAGTTACATTCACTGCATAATGACAAAGATTTCCACTATCTTCATAAGCACGTTGTGCAGCTTTTCGATATTCAGTTACGCGATCATAAATAGGAGAAAAATCAGTATTACCAAGAAGTTCATCATCTTTGATGATATCTACGCCACCAATAGCAGCTTTATAAAAGATATTAGCTCCAGCTTTTGGAGTGATACCGGTGCAAGGTTTGATCATGGATAAAAGTAAGGGACGGTCTGTAACACCGGTTAGTTTTCGTATGCCAGAAATACCGAATGTTGGACCGACTGTGTTGCTAAGATAGTCATGAGAAAACTGGAGATCGACTAGTTTTGCTTGACTTGAAGTCGAAGCGTCATTCCCTAGTAGCGTTGTAATCAACATAGGAATATCACCGTTGAAATTGGCGGAGGGGAAAGCAATTTGAATAAAATAAGACATTTGCTCTGGGACTTTTACTGAGAGCTCAACAGGGGGAGCTTCCAGAATATTAACGACTTTGCCCATATATTTATCACGCATCTCATCAGTGATACCTGGAACCGGGACCCAGGTGCCTACGGTCTGTCCCACAGCGAAGGAGGCAGCTTTTGCAAGAATATCTTTCTCAGAAGGGAGTTCCAAATAGTAGGTTGCCAGCAGATAGTCCTTTTCAAGAATTTTTTCGGCGGAAACATAGGAAATAAGCGGATTCATGTAGCACCTCCACGAAAGTTTTCTAAATAGTATCATAAAAGAATATAAAAATCAAATATATCCTATAAAATTGACGATATGCATGAGTTTTCTGGAAATAAACTGTGAAATTAGGACAAAGTTTACATGATATGGGAAAATATGTTTACAAATAGTTGACTTTTTAGAATGATTATATTATGCTTGGAAGCACAAAACGTAAGTATATCACTATCTGCATGATTGCAGGCAAAAGGCGTGTTTCCAATACAGAAACATCGGAGGGCTACTATGATAGATTTTCATGTTCATTTATGGAGGAAAAAGGATACTCCCCCTGAAATGTCTACCTATTTTCAGAATAGAGGGATGCGTGCAGAAGAAATTATTTCTGCGCCAGCACTTCTACGATCCATGGATCGTAGTGGGATAGAGCGTAGTGTGATCCTGTCCAATGCATTGACAAATGGTTTGGGTAATGCCTATTTTCATGGATTGAATGCTTATGTTCAGCAGCAAGTGATATCCTGCCCAAAACGGTTGAGTGCATTTTGCACAGTTGACCCATATGACCCGGAGGGAGCTTTGAAGGAATTACGGCTATGCATTGAAAGAGAAAACTTCATTGGGTTAAAGCTCCATCCTAATGTACAGCGATTCCTACCGCAGATGGAAAAGTGCTTTCCTATATATGAACAGATGCAGGATTATGGCTTACCAGTTCTGTTTCACACCGGGGGTATTGGAATCGCACCTTTTGAAGATCATTTTGGAATGCCGGAACACATTGATGAGATTGCTTGCCGATTTCCTAATATGAAGATTATCATGGGGCATTGTGGGCGTGGAGCGTATCAGCAGGCAGCTTGTGTGCTGCGAAAACATAAGCATGTATATGCGGACATAAGTGCTAACTTTTCAAAAATGCATGGGAAAGAAAATATGCTACTTAAGGAGTTGATTCAAAAGGTCAAGCTGTGGACAGGATCTACGGACAAGCTGTTTTTTGGTTCGGATTATCCATATTACGGACAGCTTCAAACACGATATCTGCTGGAATCCGTTTTAGATGAAAACGGCGAGATCCCAATTACAAAAGAGGATCTGGATAAAATATCCTGTCGCAATGCCAGCAGCTTTTTGGATGAGATACAGTCAATTCACGACAGGATATCTGTCTGACAGGAGGAATTTGTATGGCAAAGCGTTATACCAACACGGAAGTAGATCAGCGGTTATGGGAAGAGATTAAGACTGGACGTCCACTCTTTATGCCGAACTGTGGCTGCGGTCTGACAGCAAAGCTTCAAGAGCGCGGCGGCGCTGACATTATTTGTGCCTCACCATCTAGTTATTGGCGTCTGCGGGGCACTGGCTCTACAGCTCCTTGGCTGCCGTACTGCGATATCAACCAAGTGATTGACAGCATTTTGCCGGAGGTGACCGCCAATGTAAAAGACACTCCCATTGTTACCCTGTCCGGCTGTCATAATCCTCTGGTGGACAAGAGGGAACTGCTGAAAAAGCTGTGGGAAAAGGGTGTCTCCGGAGTGAATCCTTTTATGGTAAAGGTATATGATGCACCTTTCAATGATTTGATTGAGAACATTGGTATGGGCTGGAGCAATGAACTGGAATTCGTTGAAATTGCACATGAATTGCACATGTTTACGTTTGCATATGCCTACACACCGGAAGAAGCGCGGGTGTTTGCTGAGCGTGGGGCAGATGTCGTCGCAGCCCATGTAGGTACAACTGTAGGTGGTTTGGCTGGTGCTAAGACGAAATATACGTTGGACGATGCCGCTCAAATCTCTCAGCAGATTTTTGATGCTGCAACGGCAATCAATCCGAATATCATTCTTTTTTCTCATGGTGGCCCTATAACTACAGCAGATGATGCGGCATATATTTTCAAAAATACAAATTGTCATGGATTTGTGGGCGGCAGTGCCGCAGAGCGGCTTCCAATCGAAAAAGCTGTAATGGCGGCTACTCAGGAATTCAAGGCTTATAGCCGTTGAGAGGTGCAGAACATATTATGAAAAAGCCGAACATCATTTGCACCGGCATGCTGGATACCAAAGGGCCTGAGATTCAGTATCTGGCAGACGTTGTTAGGAAAAACGGCGGTAATCCAGTTTTTATGGATTTGAGCCTCGGACATGAGGTGGATTGGGCAGATATCACTCTTACTGAAGTGCTGGCAGCGGTCGGGATTAAGAAAGAGGAAGTGTTTTCTGCTGCTCGGTCGGATGCTTTCCCCATTGTAGGGAAAGCAGGGGCAAAAAAAATTGCAGAACTTTATTTACAGGGAAAAGTTGATGGTATCATCTCTTGGGCTGGTACGATGGGGACCAGCACCGTGACATATGTAATGCGAGTGCTACCGGTAGGTGTTCCCAAGATTATGCTGTGCACATCTGCTTCCTGTGATGTAAGTTCATGGCTGGGGAGCAAGGATATCTTCATTGCAAATCCTATTTCAGAAAAGGGCGTTAACGCCATTACCAAGAAAACCGTTGCCGCAGCGGCTGCTGGTATTGTGGCTATGGCTAAAACAGTTATGGAAGCAAATGAGCACGCAGCCGAAAATCGAAAACTGGCAGCTGTTACGCTGTATGGAACTACGACACCACCTGCAATACACTGTGCAGAGTATATGGAAGCAAATGGATGGGATACCGTATATATCCACCAGAATGGCACAGGTAGTGTAATGGAAGATATGATCCGTTCTGGAGATATTCAGGCTGTTTTTGATTTGACACCTGCCGAATTTGTGAACACCAGATTTCATAGTATCTTTGGAGTTCCAGAGGATTGGAGTGGCACACGTTTTACTGCTGCATTTGAAATGGGGATTCCTTGTGTAGCCGGTCCTGGTGGTGTAGACCAACTGGCCTACGGTCCCATTGAATCTGTTCCCCCTGAATTCATGAATGACTTCAAAACAGGTGTGCGGTTGGATTATCAGGGGACTGGAAAACCATATTGCCATAATTCAGCGGTGACGATTTTGATCCCGACCTTAAATGAAACAGTGGAATTTGGACAATACATGATTGAGAAATTGAATCGAGCAAAAGGGCCGGCTGTTTTTTTAATGCCTATGCGAGGCTGGTCTGCCTATGACCAGAGCAAAGAGCATGCCTGCGCAGAAACAGGCTGGAGCAACCCGGGGGCAACACCAGCTTGGATTGCAGATGAAAAGAAGTCGGAATGGTCTAAACGTGCTACTACGATGTGGGACGTTATTGCAAAAGACTGGGATCATGGTAATCCGAATCTTGATATCCTTCAGTGTGACCTACATATTCTGGACCCTGAATATGCGGAACTGGCTTGTGAGATTATGTCAGATATTCTAAACGGAACGTGGAAGCCTGGAAGTCACCGGAACCACTCTTTTATTCTGAACTGAGGAAGGAAAAGGTTGAGCCTACTTACCGCTATGCGTTCTGTAGTGTGTCCGACTCTTCAAGCCTATTCTAAATAATTCAACTTGTTGCGTTAGAGGTAAAGGTCTTGTGCCTTTTGGCATCTTGAAGCGCAGCGGAAAGGTATGGTCATATATGAAAAAAATTGTTATTGGATGTGACAACGCAGCAGTTTCTCTGAAAAATACGGTCAGAGATTATGCAAAATCTTTGGGGTATGAGGTAGAAGACGTAGGTGTTCCAGACAGTTCTGATACAACTTACTATCCTCTGGTGGCTGAGAGGGTTTGCCAGAAAATTATTGATTGCAACTATGAAAAAGACGGCATTTTGATTTGTGGCACAGGTATCGGCATGGCTATGACTGCCAATAAATTCAAAGGCATTCGGGCAGCTGTGTGCCACGACAATTACTCAGCAGAGCGATCCAAACTCAGCAACAATGGAAATGTTCTTTGTATGGGGGCAAGAGTCATTGGCCCCGAGTTAGCAAAGAAAATTACCAGAGAATGGCTTCAATTGGAATTCAAAGACGGATCATCCACTCCAAAAGTTAATGCAATGGAAGAAATTGAACAGCACAATTTAAAATAAGTCATAGGAAAGGAAGAAAAAAATGAGCAACAAGGATACTTATCTGGCAAGGCCAATTCAGATCGGTCAGAGAACCGCCCCTAACCGCTTCGTTATCAATGCAATGGAGTGTTGCGACGGTGACGCAGAGGGTAATGTCACTCAAAAGTCACTGGATCGCTACAAACGCTTGTTTGCCGGACAGGCTGGCGTGGTATTTTTCGAGTCCATCACGGTTCAGTATGACAGTCGTGCAAGAGATATGCAGTTGAGCCTGCAACCCAATAATATGCACAATATTCAGGGACTGGCGAATCTGATTAAAGAGTGCAAGAAAATCAACCCCAACACACTGTTGATCGTACAGTTGAACCATTCTGGTGAAGTGTCCGGTGACGAATTTTCTGAGCGCGTATGTGTGAAGCCGCTGTATGGTTTCGGCGGTAAAGTGATCGATGCTGAATATGTGGACAAGACCATTGAGCAGTTTATCGAGGCATCCAAGATTCTCTATGATATAGGTGCTGATGGCGTAGACCTGAAATTCTGTCATGGCTATTTTGGCTCCCAGATCTTGCGGCCCTATAATGACCGCAACTGGAAATATGGTGGTCCTTGGGAAAATAGACGCCGCTTTGCTTTTGATATGGTTGAGGGTGTCCGTAAGGCAGTTAATGATCCTAAGTTCTTGGTTGGCTCCAAGGTTTCCATGTATGAAGGGATTCCCGGAGGTCAGGGGACCGCTGGCCCAGATACTCCTGTTATGGATCTGACGGAATCCTTGGATCTGTGTAAGGGGCTTTACGAACGCGGCGCAAACTTTATCCTCCAGTCTGCGGGTGCTCCTCCGACAGCCCGAAAATTGCATATGCCTGACTCCGCAAAGCCGGATGACTGTTATTTCCATATGACTATGGCTAAGATTCTCAAAGATAATATGGATCCCAATATGGTTATCATGGGTTCTGCATACTCTGTTTTGAATGACGGCCATAACCATCTGCAGGGTGTTTGCCCGGAGTGGAATAACCTGTTTCATTGGGGCAATTACAATATTGAGCACAATTACGTGGACATGGTTGCCATCGGACGGCAGTCTTTGGCTGATCCTTTCCTGCCCCAGAAATATCTGGAGGATCGTGAAAGCGAAATTAACTGGTGCAAAGCCTGCAATGCCTGTGGCGAACTCATTAACCGTCAGTGCAACGGAGGCTGTATTGTGTATAACAAGGAGTACCGTGATATTCTAATTGCCTCTCGTAAAAAGTTTGAGTTCCATCTGCCCTATTGATGTCATAGCTCTAAAAAGCAACTCAGAAGGTGGTGTGAAGAGCCTATGCCAATCGAGCCTTTGGTTGAAATGAATCATGTGGCAAAGTCCTTTTATGGAGTGACCGTGTTTAAGGATTTTTCACTCGATTTCAAAGCCGGAGAGGTGCATTGTATCTGTGGCGAGAATGGGGCCGGCAAATCAACCCTGATGAAAATTTTGTCAGGTGTTTATCAGCCTGATAATGGAGAAATCCTATTTGAAGGCCAGCCTGTACATATTCAGGAGCCTAAAGATGCAATTGAACTTGGAATTCAAACAATTTATCAGGAACACACGCTTTATCCGCAGCTAACCGTCACGCAGAATCTGTTTCCGGGACGAGAAGAAGTTAGAAAAATGATCTGCGATGAAAAGACGATGCTTAGAAAAACCCATGAGATATTGGAATATCTGGGGGCAGAGATTTCCCCTAATGCAATCGTTAAAACACTAAGTGATGGACAGCAAAAACTGGTTGAAATTGCACGAGGGCTTATGCAGAAGGCAAAAGTCATTGTAATGGACGAGCCTACAAGCTCTTTTAACCGCAAGGAAATCAACCATTTGTTAGATATTATTCGCAAGCTGCGGAATGACGGTGTCTGCATCGTTTACATCTCTCATCATTTGGAAGAAACCTTTCAGATTGCTGATCGGGTTACGGTAATTCGTGACGGTTGCAAAATCAATACTTGGAATCGCGATGAACTGACAGAACAGCTGTTGATCAGCAACATGGTAGGACGTGATGTGTCTGCTTTCTATAAACGTGAACCTGTGCCCGTAGGCGAATTGGTTTTAGACGTGCAGCATATGTTCAATCAACGCTGTAATGATATTTCGTTTCAGCTACACAGAGGAGAAATCCTCGGTTTTTCCGGAATGGTTGGCGCAGGGAAAACCGAGGTGGCGGAAACTCTATTCGGAATTACTCCATATACTTCCGGAAATATCATTCTGCATGGGCAGGAGGTAAAAATCCAGTCGGCAAAAGATGCTATTGACCATAGGCTCTGCTTTGTAACAGAGAGTCGACAACATAGCGGCCTTTTCCTTGGGCATAGTATCATGAGAAACTCTGTAGTTGTGAGATATCAAAAGGAAAAAGGTGTTCTGGTCAGTGCACGGAAAGACAAAACTTTGGCGGAATCCTTTGTAAAAAAGCTACGGATCGTGACACCTAACGTTGACAAACAGGTACGCCAACTTTCGGGCGGGAACCAGCAAAAGGTGGTCTTGGCCAAATGGTTTGCTTCGGATGGAGATATTTTCATCTTTGACGAGCCGACTAAGGGAATCGACATCGGTGCGCGTGAAGAAATCTACCACTTGATGACAGCACTATTGAAGGAAGGAAAAAGTATTATTCTTATATCTTCCGATATGCCGGAGCTGATTGCAATGAGCAATCGGGTGTGTGTCATGCGTGACCACCGAATTGTAAAGGAACTCAGCGGTGCAGATATCAATGAACAGACCATCTTGAAGTATTCAATCGGAGGACAAGCTGATGGAACTTAAAAATAACATATCAGACAGAAAATTACTGCGCAGCTTTCGCAACAGCAAGGTTTCTCTGATCATAATCTTCATTGTGTATGCGGCTATCATTACCTGCATTAACCCACGTTTCATGTCTGCTATGAACATTAAGAATATATTTGTGCAGATATCAATTACTGGCGTCTTTTCTTTGGGAATGCTATTGGTAATGCTGACGGGGGGAATTGACCTGTCTGCTGCGGCTATGAGCAGTCTGCTGGGGTGTATTGCGGCAAAACTGCTAGTGGCAGGAGCGAGCTACATCCTTGTAATTCTGCTGGTTTTACTGCTGGGTATTGTCTTTCAAGGGATTATGGGCTTCATTATTTCCAGAACATCCTTGGAACCGTTCATAGTATCCCTCGGATTTATGTCCATGTATACTGGTACAACGCTTCTAATTACCAATGGTAGTGAACTTAATGCTGGTGGGGCACTTTCCTTCCTGAACTGTTTTCCCTTGGGCCTTAGTCTATTGGCCTATGTGTATTTTGCCATGGCAGTCATTTTTGGCGTGATTTTGAGTAAAACGAAATATGGCAGAAGGCTTTATTATGTAGGTGATAATCCACAGGCAGCGTATTACTCTGGAATTGATGTAAAAAACTATAAGCTTTCTGCGTATGTGCTCAATGGCCTCCTGATTGCTATAGCAACTTTAATGACGGTTTCCCGTTTGGATACGGCCAGCGCTACTATGAGCAGCGATAAGGAAATTGATGCCATTGCAGCGTGTGTTGTTGGTGGTACGGTTATGTCAGGCGGCAAGGGCGATGTACTAGGCGTTTTCATTGCGGTGCTCTTCCTTGGCTGTATGACAAATTCCATGACGGTGATCGGACTTTCCTCTTATATTGCAACACTATTGAAAGGTGCCTTTATTGTAATTGCTGTTGTGCTTGCACAACTCAATAGCAGTAAGACAAAGTAATAGGTTGTGTCTTTATCCCTTCTAAAATGAAAAATGAAAGGATCATAAACATGAAAAAGCTGTTATCTTTTGTCCTCGTATGTTGCGCCATTGTTAGTTCTTTGGCTGGCTGTGGGAATCAGCCCAAAAATGAAGCAACCTCACCAGTGGAAGGATCTGTAGATGCTTCGTCAGCGTCCGAACAGCCTCTAAAAGGGAAAAAAATCGGTTATATCTGTGCTGGCCCGGATGAACTGTATGCAGTAAATTATGAAACCAGCAAATATTTTATTGAAAAAGCTGGAGGCGAGGTAATTTACGCGACTTCCGACTATAATGAAACAACGGAATTGGATAACATGCAGAACATGATTGTAGCAGGATGCGATGCAATCATTCTAAACTGTGTTAACTCCAATACGGCAAAGGAGACGTGTAAAATTGCAAATAATGAAGGGGTACCTCTCTTCTGCGTTTGCGCACGTCCCAACGGCGAATATGACTATAATGGTGTTGTATTTGATAGCTGGTATAATTATGGCCACGTTATGGGAGCTTATGCAGCTGAGAATTGGCCTGATGCTGTTATGATAACTATTGACGGTATGCTGACTCAGAATCCCGGTATCCTTTTCCGTGATGGGTTCATGGACGGCGTTGAAGAAGCAGGTTTGACTCGGCCCGTTTCCCTGGGCGATGGCGGCTGGTCTAAGGATGGTGGCCTCCAATTGACGCAGGATCTGATTGCATCTGGTCGTGACTTTGATGTATTGTTCTGCGCAAATGAAGAAGAAGCGGCTGGCGCCATTCAGGCACTTCAGGAAGCAAATATTACCGATAAGATTGTCCTTTCTATCAATGGTAAAGAAGCTGGCGTTAAGATGATCGAAGACGGCACATTGACTGCGACTATGAGTAATCCACCCACGATCCAAGGTGATGTAATCGTTCAGATGGTTCTTGCCTATTTTGCTGGTGAAGAGTATTGCGACTACATTGAGGTTTACCAGGATGGTGTAATCACAAAGGACACTGTTAGTAAAGCAGTACCTTGGGACATTGAGGCGTATGCCGCCGGACGTGAAGCAAATGCGTTCGAGTGGAGCCTGGATTACTACGGTTCCCTGATGAACAACTGATCATCTTATCCTTCACTCTTACTTCATACTTTGCTAAGTTATCCCGCGGCATTTTGCCGCGGGATAACTTAGCAAGAAGACAGTATAATTTCAAAAAGGAGTATCATGTATATGTGTCAGAAAAAATTTTACTTTGGTACAAATTTAAAAATGTATAAGACCAATCGTGAAACGGTTGACTACCTGAATCAACTACAAGTATTGACTAGTGATGTTCAGGATCAGTTGCAGTCCCTGTTTGTTATCCCGTCCTATACTGCGCTGTCAGATGCTGTACATTGTGGAACAACTATTAAGCTTGGCGCACAGAACATGCACTGGGCAGATCAGGGAAAGTTTACTGGAGAAATTTCCCCGCTAATGCTGAAAGAAATAGGAATTAGTATTATTGAATTAGGACACTCTGAACGCCGACATGTTATGATGGAAAGTAACGAGGATATTTCTAAGAAAATGGCTGCGACAGTGGCACATGGTTTCATTGGTTTACTTTGCGTTGGTGAAACCCTGCGCCAGAAAGATGATGGGTGTACAAAGGAAATTATTTCCATCCAATTAAAGACTGCTTTACGCCCGGATTTCCTGCCAGAGCAAGTGTGGGTTGCCTATGAGCCGGTTTGGGCAATAGGTGAAGAAGGACAGGCAGCCTCTGCGGAATACGCAAATGAGATTCACAGTCATATTAAAGAGATTTTACGACAAATTTACCCGACCACTTGGGAAACAATTCCTGTACTTTATGGTGGAAGTGTAAATCAGGAGAACTGTGAGAGTCTGGCTTGTCAACCGATGATTGACGGCCTATTTGTTGGCCGCAGTGCTTGGCAAGCTGAAGCATTCAACAAATTGATTCGGAAAACACTGAAGACACTTTAATATAATTATAACACCTATTGTTGAGACCTTCAAATTTAAAAGCTGTTCCTATTACGGTTCATGGGACTTTTGAGATTCCGAATTTCTAAAGTCCTTTCATAAGTGTAGGCTAAAGAAAAGGACTTCTTATTGACTACAGCGGTGCAAAATATTCATCAACCCCGCCGACAAAGTTTTGCCAGCGGGGTTGATGATTTTTTGCAGAAATGGTACACTATTTTCATAAATTAAGCTTTTGCGGAGGCCATTCTCATGAGTAAACGAGAACGCAGAGAACTGAATAATGCGTTGGCGTCCACTCGCATGGAACGCTTTCAGGTGACGGAGCAAACTGAACAGGACTGTATCAGCCTGCTCAGAGGTGAAGTCCCTGCTGCGGATTTAGTTAGGGAGATTCTAAATTATCCTGCAAAGGAGATGTATCAATTTCGCTGATATGGATACAGCCCTGTTGATGATTGCTACCATTCAGTCGGCACAGGGTGTGACCGACCTGCTGAAGACCATTTTCTCCGAAAGTATTTTTTGACCCACACCGTGACCCACATGGAAAAACGGGTGGACGGAAACAATGGAACAAACAGGCTGTGACCGCATCCTTTTTGGACAAAAAACTGCCGGAAAGCCTTGTGCGGCAAGGGATGGAAGGCTCTGCGACAGTTGGTAAGGATGAGGTCACCAGTTCAAATCTGGTCAGCAGCTCCAGAACAACACCTGAAATCTTCGGATTTCGGGTGTTTTCTTTTGATTTCTGCAACTTTTGGAACCGATGCAGTTTTGCGGATTTTCGCTGACCACATAAAATACCACAGACAGAACGAATCGGAGTTCCCGACATGGCATCGGGAACTCCGCGTTTCTTCTTTGCGTGATTCATGCCGGGGCTTGGGGCTGCTGCAGCTGGGCGGCAATTTCTGCTTTCGTTTGGACAATCAGTTCTGCCAGTTTCTGTTCGCATTCTTTCTCGCTGTGGGCGTAGACATTTCGGGCGAGGCGGGCACCGTTGGGAAGTTTGGGAGAATACCGTCCTTCCCACAGCTTTTCGTTGATCTGGCTGACGCAGCCAGTGCCGGGTTTGCGGCGCTGCCCTTTGTGGGGCAGGAAGGTAGATGGAGCCGGTTTTCTTGGCGCTGTGTCTATATCTTGGAGGGATTCTGATTTGGCGATCCCTCGGTCGATTTTCGCCGCAGCGATTTTCCTCATCTCGTCTGTGACATGAGCGTAAACATTCAGAGTTGTTGCGGTAGAGACATGACCGATAATGGTAGAGAGAGTCTTGATGTCCATGCCGTGTTCCAGAGATGCGGTGGCGAATGTGTGTCGCAGATCATGAAATCTGACACGCTTACAGTCTGCCCGCTCCAGTATGGTGGTCAGCCGCTTGCGGACAGCAGCGGGATCTCTGGGCGAGTCATTGTTCAGCGGGGAGGGGAACAGCCATACAGAGTTTATTTCGGTTTTGTAGTCACTCAGCACCATCAGAACAGGGGGCGGGAGGATGACGCTCCGGTTGGACGCCTTTGTTTTCGGCTCGGACACTACCAATTCTCCCTTGACCCGGTGTATCTGCCGCTTTACCTGAAGTTCTCCGGTGTTGAAGTTTAGGTCATCCCATTGGAGGGCGCAGATCTCACCACGGCGCAGGCCGGTGGACAGTTCCAGCAGGAGCAGTTCGAAACAGCCGTCCTCTTTGGCCTGGATAAGCAGCCGTTGGATTTCCTCTGGGGAGAGAACCTGCATCTCTCTGGCCTTGGCAGAGGGGAGACGGCAGAAGTCGGATGGATTTTTGGGGATGATCTTCTCAGAGACTGCCTTGTCCAGCGCCGCGTGGAAGGTGGTGTGGATGCCGCGGACAGTTTGGCCGGAAAGTCCTTCGCCATACTGTTCCTGTCGGAGCAGACGGCCATTTTGTTTAAGCCCGGTATAGAACTGCTGGATATCTCCGGTGGTAAGTTTGTTCAGTGGAATGGGGCCCAAGTTTGGGATGATGTGCTGATAGATCCGCCGTTCATAGGACATCTGGGTGTTGGGGCGAAGATTTGGCTTTTTGTAGGTCTGATACCAAAAGTCCAGCCATTGGGCGGCTGTCATGGTCTGCCGGGGTGGTTGTGGCTCAGATCCTTTTTGTGCGGCAATCAAACTTTTGAGTTTTTTCTCACATTCGGCCTTTGTTTTGGCCAGCACATTTTTAGTTTTGGGCAGTCCGCTGTCATCGTAGCCGATGACAACGCGGCCCTCCCAGCGGCCATCGCTTCTCAGACGGACGGTGCCGCTGCCATGTTTTCTCTGCTTTGCCAAGGATTCATCTCCTCTCCAAGGTAGTCGGTCAGGAAACCGCCCACGATCTCAGCGGCCCGCTTCTGCATATCTCCGGTGGTGTGCGTGTAGGTGTCCAGCGTGAAGCTGGCCTTCGTGTGGCCAAGGATACCGGCCAGTGTCTTGGCATCCACACCGGAGGATAGGGCATGGGTGGCGAAGGTGTGGCGTAGATCGTGAAAGCGGATGTCCGGCAGTCCAGTTTCTTTCAGTAGTGCTTTCAGGCGGTTGTATGCTGTGCCGGGGGCGATAGGTTGCTCTGGATCAAAGGGATTAGGGAATATCCATTCGGTCGGCGCTGTTTTCTTTCGCTCCCGCAGGAGTTGTGCCGTGCTGGGCGGCAGGACGATCTTCCGTGTTCCCGCATAAGTCTTGGTATCGCCTGTGATAAGCGGTTTGCCTTTTTCTTTGTGGAGGGTGCGCCGCACATGGAGCGTTTCCTGTTTTGCGTCAAAATCCTCCCACCGCAGTGCGCAGATCTCACCCCGGCGCAGACCTGTGGTAACTGCGGTATAGAAGAAATCATGCCAGAATTCATCCTTTTCGATGGCCGCCATGAAAGTGTCCAACTGCGCTTCGGTCAAGACTTTCATGGGAGCGCCAATAAATTTGGGCGGGTCAACTTCTGCCGCGGGATTGTTGGGGATCAGATTCTGCTCCATAGCCGTTTTCAGAGCGTGGTGCAGGGTGGTGTGGATGCCGTGGACCGTTCTGGCGGAAAGGCCGGGGGATTGTCCATCTCTGGAATGTACCCGCCCGGTTTCCTGTAAGGAGCGGTAGAGCGACCGCAGGTCGACGGCAGTGATTTTTGAGAGAGTTTTGTTTCCGAGATAGGGTTTGACATGGAGTTCCAGAGAGCGGCGATAGCCGTTCAGGGTGGTGGGACGAAGCGCAGCGGCCATGTACTCGTCCAGCCATTTGTCCAGCCAGACAGAGAGGGCCATATTGCTTTCTTCGGTCAGATCAACACCTTTATAGGCTTCGGTGAGTTGCCGCAGTTTGGCGGACAGTTCCTTTTGCGTGGGCGCGGAGATGTACCGGAAGATGGAGTCACCGCTTTTTTTGTGGCCCACCACGATGCGGCCTTCCCAGCGGCCGTCCTCCCGCTTACGCACCATCCCGTCGCCAGACGGTCTTCGTTTCGCCATTTAGTCCTCCTGTTCCGCCGGATGGCAGATGTGATCTTCTTCCTCTTTCTCGAAGGAATAGAGCCCATCTGCCTCCAGCTCTTTCGCCATGCCCCACGCCAGTTTGAATCCCGCCGTGAAGCTCATCAGCTTGGATTCAACCAGCAATGTGTTTTGTGCGTCCAACAGCCGCAGCAGCTTTCTACGCCTCGCGACGTCCATGTCCCGCCGCAGTTCCTCATGGGCACGTTCGATCTGGGTGTCCAATTCTGGATGAGACTGCCGGTCAAAGCGCTTTTGCAGGGCTTTCATGTAGTCATACATTGCGGCACCTCCTTTTTGGCAACCACAACACATACCACAACTCCGCTCACAAAGCTACTGTTTTCCGAAATGTTTCTTTGACTATTGCGGCGCAAAAACTGAACACCTCGACCCGCTTTACATATGGAATTTCATCGAAAATCCCTGTTGCTGTTCCAGCTCATGATCGTCCGGCTTGTGGCCGAGGGCGACGCGCTTTTGCCGCATCTGCGCCAGCCGCTTGCGGTCGATTTGGACGCCGGTG